>OGUP01000006.1_pt1 | contig 177533 bp, 161 predicted proteins | sample 1553661 | NCBI WGS metagenome assembly OGUP01 (sample SAMEA2580026, study PRJEB22360) | human gut metagenome | biome: human gut; feature: human-associated habitat; material: faeces | place: Denmark | collected 2008/2010
ATGTTGTTAATTTTTCAAGGTTCTTTATGTTTTCGCCTCTCAGCGACAACTTCTATATGTTATCACATCCGAAGTTCTTTGTCAACAACTTTTTTATCTTTTTTCAAGACCTTTTCGGTTGCTGATGTCTGACCTCTTCGGCGACAACTTCTAAATATTACCACACCGAAGTGTGTATGTCAACAACTTTTTTCAGGTAATTTATAATCATGTCTCAGTGACATATCATGTTGTATACCTATAAAAGCTGTCGTCTGCTGCCTGCTCATGCGACAGCTTTTATAAGATACCACCACTGCAATCTTATGTCAAGGACTTTTTTTATTTATCTGACAATTGTGTGCAATTGTTCTAAACAGCCTCCCCTACATATGGCAATCTACCTATTCTTCCTCTGGATATGTAAATCGCCATGATCTTCTGAACTCTGTCATCATATCCATGACATCCTTTGTATATTCCAGATACATATCTCCATCACCGGATATCGCACTCTCCATGTCCTGAAGCTCATACGCAAGGGCATCCGCATTTTCTCCGGCTGCAACAATCTCAGTTTTGCCTGTATCTGTGTATGTGACCTTCGCCTCCCACGCTCTTGGATACTCCATCACCTCTATATATCCATTTTCACATGATACCATTCCACGTTTCGGCTGCTTCGAGTGAAGGGACAACATAACGGTTGCCATCTGTCCTTCCTTATTCATAAGCAAAAGTCCTGCCTGCTCATCCACTCCAGTAGGCGCAGGCTTAACCTGTGAAAGAAGCTTGTCTGGCTTTGAGTCCATGAACCACCTTATAAATGACAGGGCATACACACCTATATCCAGCATTGCCCCTCCCGCAAGGTTTCTGTTGAAGAATCGATTGTTCATATCATAGTCTTTGAAGCTTCCAAAATTCATGGTTATGAGATTGACTTTACCAAGTGCGCCCGAGTCCAGTAGCTCCTTAAGTTTTCTGTAAATAGGCATATGATAAATAGTCATCGCCTCTCCTATGATCACATTGTGCTGCTCCGCCAGTTCCAGCATATCTTCAAGCTCATCGCTGTTCAATGTTATAGATTTTTCCACAAGTATATGTTTTCCATTCTCTATCGCTCTTCGCATAAACTGTATGTGTGTATTGTGCGGAGTCGTTATATATATCACGTCCACTTCCGGATCCGTGAACATCTCATTGTAGTCTGAATAAACCTTACCTATGCCATACTTCTCAGCAAATGCCACCGCTTTGTCATACGTCCTGTTACCAACCGCATAAATGTTCCTGCCATTCTTTTTGAGTGCCACTGCCATCTCATTTGCAATAACTCCTGTTCCGAGAACTGCCCATTTGATATCTTTCATGTCTGTTTCCTCCATATATAATTATGTATTTGGATTGTATATACACTTTTATTCGACAGTATTCCTCTCAGAGAACCTTCCATATCATCCACAGATATATGTCCAGATATCTCTCCGTCATCCTTGGCATCCACGAGTTCTCTCGCCAGCGATATCTTGAGATGGTGAAATCCCTTCAGCTCTATTCGTTTGCAGAATCTCGACACCGAGGCCTCGCTGACACCGCACTCCTTTGCCAGCTCCCCGACTGTCATATCCACAACCTTCTTGGGATTCCTAACGATATAATCGCCTATTTTCTTTTCTGTATCAAAGAATGAATCCATAGATGCGCATATCTGATTTATAACTGATCCCTCTATATTTTCCTATTTCCTTTCTTCTTTCGAAAATAATCCATCATATAGTGTCTTCTATACAATGCCACTAATAGTTTTCTTAGTTAAATTTGTTTTCATATTTGTTGCAGACTTTAAATCTATTTTCATGCCATTTACAACTCTACCATTCTTCTCCCATCCAGTCAAACAAATGTATTTTCGCTTGAAACTCATTTATCAAATAAAAACAGAGTATCTGGAACCCCTATCACGATACTCTGTTTTGAATGACTTTCTTCTATATAAATATCTATTCGTTTTATTCGCCATGTGCAATATTTCTTGCTACGTATACACCGCTTGCAGATGCGTGCGAAAGGGAGTGTGTTATTCCGCTGCCATCTCCTATGATATACAGCCCCTTGTATCTTGTCTCAAGCTTATCATCTACTTCAACCTCCATGTTGTAGAATTTGACCTCAACTCCATACAACAGTGTATCTTCATTTGCCGTTCCTGGGGCTATCTTATCAAGAGCGTAGATCATCTCGATTATTCCATCCAGAATTCTCTTTGGAAGGACAAGGCTCAGATCTCCCGGTGTGGCATTGAGCGTAGGTGTGATGAACGCTTCCTCTATCCTGCTCTGGGTGGAGCGCTGTCCCCTTATGAGGTCGCCAAATCTCTGCACTATTACTCCGCCGCCCAGCATGTTGCTGAGTCTCGCTATGCTCTCGCCGTATCCGTTGGAGTCCTTGAACGGCTCTGAGAAATGCTTTGCCACAAGGAGCGCAAAGTTTGTATTATCCGTCTGTTTTGCAGGATCCTCATAACTGTGGCCATTTACCGTTATGATTCCATTAGTATTCTCAGTAACCACGGCGCCCCTTGGGTTCATGCAGAAAGTTCGCACCTTGTCTCCATACTTCTCCGTTCTGTATACTATCTTGCTCTCATAGAGCTCATCCGTCAAATGTGCAAATATGGCTGCAGGAAGCTCCACTCTGACTCCTATATCCACTCTGTTGGATTTTGTGGGTACATTTAGGTCTTTGCAGACAGCCTCCATCCATTTGCTGCCGCTTCTTCCCACGGATATGATACATTTGTACTTGTAAAAATATACCTTTCTTGCAGCATACACTATATGTTCCATCCTCCATCTTTTCCACCGTTTGTATAGGAGTGTCAAAATAGAAATCCACCTTGTCCTGAAGATATGCATACAGATTCTCTAGAACTATATAGTTGATGTCTGTGCCAAGATGTCTGACCGAAGCATCAAGCAGATGAAGCCTGTTCTGCAGACACACTGTCTTGAATCTTGTGCCGGCAGTGGAATAAAGCTTCGTACCCTCTCCGCCGTACTCCATATTGATATCATCCACATACTTCATGAGGTCTATGGCCTCGTTCTTGCCGATGTACTCATACAGACTTCCGCCAAAGTCATTTGTAATATTGTACTTTCCATCGGAAAATGCACCTGCACCGCCAAATCCACTCATGATCGAACAGCTATCACATCCCACGCAGCTCTTGATCTTTGTGCCGTCTATCGGACATTTTCTTCTCTTAAGCTCATGTCCAGCCTCAAACACTGCAACCTTGAGATCCGGAGCCTGCTTTGTCAGCTCATATGCAGAAAATATTCCTCCTGGTCCTGCTCCAATAATTATCACGTCATACCTCATGCACTCGCCCTCCAATTTAATTTTATAATTTTTATAAACCTATAACGTCTCAGATATTTTTGCATAAAAATATAGTTGACCACGGCATTCATTGTTGTAGTCAACTATTATTGGTAGCTGGTAGATACGCCCAACCATATTATGGGCTTATACATATATAATTGTAATTCTTTCGTCATAAAAAATGATTGCACTATTCATATTTACTATATCTCACGCAAAATATCTGTGCTCATGTGGATGCCACAAACTGATCGTCCACATTGCATCCTTAAAAATTATAGCATATTACATTTAGTTTGCGCAAGCGCCCCGTCGCAATGCTCATTATATATATCATAACGATGCTATGATTGCCGCGATGAATGTTCCAAGCAGGATTAATATGCTTATTACCAAAAGCACTTTCATAAGTGTTCTTTTTCGCTTCCTCATGTTTTCTAAAACTCCGGTTGAATAGAACACCGCAACCAGCAACGCACCTATAGCAACTCCCATAAGCGTCCCCATCAAATAATCATAGACCGGAAGATTGTTATCTCTGCTGATCACCATCATCGTCAATCCTGCAATCAGTGAAATCAACCCCACTATGCTAAATATACGCAACCTCATCAACAATGTATTCTTCTCAGTTTCTGCATAATCCGCTACAAGCTGCAATCTCTCTTTCTCTTCCTTATTCATGTCCTCACCCTTCCTTTCTCCATCAATGATATCCCTGATATCAACATCATAGAAATCTGCCAGTTCCACCAGGATACTGAGATCCGGCATATTGCTGCCTGTCTCCCACCTTGACACACTGCGGCTTGTTACTCCAAACCGCTCAGCAAGCTGTTCCTGGGTAAGCTGTTTTTCCTTTCTCAGTTCTCTTAGGAATGAACCGAACTTTTTCTGATCCATATCTGTTGCCTCCTTTCTATTGAACATCAGCCCATTTTAAGTTGCCTTCGGCAAGGGCTGATGCTACATGTCAAGCTTTTGCTAAAAACTTGACACATTCATTGACAGAATAGTGTTTTTCGGGTGTTTTTTACAGGACATGATGCGGGAATTGGCTATTTTCAGCTAAATATGAGGTCAAAACCCATTTTCAAGCAGAAAAAAAGACCTCCGAGGGCGAACCCTCGAAGGTCTGAAAATCCTTTATTTATGCGGTTTATCAAAGATTACTCGATGATAGATGCAACTCTTCCTGAACCTACAGTTCTACCACCCTCACGGATAGCGAATGTAAGACCCTGGCTCATAGCGATTGGGTGGATGAGCTCGATTGTCATCTCTACGTTATCACCAGGCATGCACATCTCTGTACCAGCTGGAAGGTTACATACACCTGTAACGTCTGTTGTTCTGAAGTAGAACTGTGGACGATAGTTGTTGAAGAATGGTGTATGACGACCACCCTCGTCCTTTGTCAGAACGTAAACCTGTGCTGTGAACTTTGTATGACATGTAATTGAACCTGGCTTACAAAGAACCTGTCCTCTTACGATATCCTCTCTCTTGATACCACGAAGAAGGGCACCGATGTTATCACCAGCCTGACCTTCGTCAAGGAGCTTTCTGAACATCTCGATACCTGTTACTGTTGTCTTCTGGATCTCTGGCTTGATACCAACGATCTCAACTTCATCATTGAGGTGAATTACACCAGCCTCTACTCTACCAGTAGCAACTGTACCACGACCTGTGATTGTGAATACGTCCTCTACAGGCATGATGAATGGCTTATCTGTATCTCTCTGTGGATCTGGAATATATGAATCAATTGTATCCATAAGCTCCATGATCTTGTCTCCCCAAGGTCCCATTGGATCCTCAAGAGCCTTAAGAGCTGAACCCTTAACGATAGGACAATCATTGAATCCGTACTCCTCAAGCTGCTCTGTAACTTCCATCTCAACGAGCTCGATAAGCTCCTCATCGTCTACCATATCACACTTGTTAAGGAATACAACGATGTAAGGAACACCAACCTGACGTGAAAGAAGGATATGCTCCTTTGTCTGAGCCATAACACCATCAGTAGCAGCAACAACAAGGATAGCACCATCCATCTGAGCTGCACCAGTGATCATGTTCTTAACGTAATCAGCATGTCCTGGACAGTCAACGTGTGCGTAATGTCTCTTCTCTGTCTCGTACTCAACGTGAGCTGTAGAGATAGTGATACCTCTTTCTCTCTCCTCTGGAGCCTTATCAATGTTCTCGAAATCTGTAGCTGTGTTACCAGCAACTCTCTCTGAAAGAACCTTTGTGATAGCAGCTGTAAGAGTAGTCTTACCGTGATCTACGTGTCCGATTGTACCGATGTTACAATGTGGCTTACTTCTATTAAACTTTTCCTTTGCCATGATATAAAATCCTCCTTAAAAATTATACCCCACGCGGGTTACTCGGCTAAAAATCATTATATAGAAAATACTAGAGATTTTCAACCATTTTTTATCTCTTTATACCAGCAGGCTAACGATATGTAATCTTTAACCTGCCAGCATATATAATTTTTTATTTATATGACCTGAAAGACCAGGAAAATGTCTTTCGTCAAATATCTTACTTAGAATGCTCTGCGATAACCTTCTCCTGAATGCTCTTTGGACACTGAGCGTACTTCTCAAAGAACATTGAGTAGTTACCACGACCCTGTGTTGATGAACGAAGCTCTGTTGAGTATCCGAACATCTCTGCAAGTGGAACGAATGCTCTGACGATCTTACCACCGCCGATATCATCCATACCCTCGATCTGGCCTCTCTTAGCATTTAAGCTTCCGATTACATCACCGAGGTACTCCTCAGGCATTGTAACCTCAACCTTCATGATAGGCTCAAGAAGAACTGGGTCAGCCTTAGCCATAGCCTCCTTGAATGCCATAGAACCAGCGATGTGGAATGCCATCTCTGATGAATCGACCTCATGGTATGATCCATCGTATACGTTAGCATAAACACCAAGTACTGGGTAGCCGCCAAGGATACCAGCCTTAGCTGCCTCTTCGATACCCTCTCCAACTGCTGGGATGTACTCCTTAGGAATAGCACCACCGACAACTGTTGACTCGAACTTGAATGTCTCCTCACCGTTAGGATCCATAGGCTCGAACTTAACCTTACAATGACCGTACTGTCCACGACCACCTGACTGCTTAGCATACTTGCTGTCGATATCAACTGGCTTTGTGAATGTCTCCTTGTAAGCAACCTGAGGTGCACCAACGTTTGCCTCAACCTTGAACTCACGGAGAAGACGATCAACGATAACCTCAAGGTGAAGCTCACCCATTCCGGCAATGATTGTCTGTCCTGTCTCTTTGTCTGTATGAGCCTTGAATGTAGGATCCTCCTCAGCAAGCTTTGCGAGTGCCTCACCCATCTTACCCTGATCATTCTTGGTCTTAGGCTCGATAGCAAGCTCAATAACTGGCTCTGGGAATTCCATTGACTCAAGGATAACTGGATGCTGCTCATCACAGATTGTGTCACCTGTAGTTGTAAGCTTGAAACCTACAGCAGCTGCGATATCTCCTGAGTAAACCTTATCAATCTCTTTACGAGCGTTGGCATGCATCTGTACGATACGTCCTACACGCTCCTTCTTATCCTTTGTTGCATTCAGTACATATGAACCTGAGTTCAGTGTACCTGAGTAAACTCTGAAGAATGCAAGCTTTCCAACGAATGGATCTGTCATGATCTTGAATGCAAGAGCTGAGAATGGCTCATCATCTGATGAATGACGAACAACCTCGTTACCGTCTGGATCAACACCTGTGATATCAGGGATATCTGTTGGTGCTGGCATGTACTCGATAACACCGTCAAGCATCTTCTGAACACCCTTGTTCTTGTAAGCTGAACCAAGGAATACAGGAACTGCCTCACATGCGATAGTTGCTCTACGAAGAACCTTCTTCATCTCATCGATTGATGGCTCCTCGCCCTCAAGGTACATCATCATTAAGTCGTCATCTAACTCGCAGATCTTCTCGACAAGGTTCTCATGCCACTTGTCTGCAAGCTCTTTAAGGTCATCAGGGATAGTTGTGATCTCGATGTCCTCGCCCTTATCATCTTTGTAGTAGTATGCTTCCATCTCGAACAGATCGATCAGACCGATGAAGTCTGACTCTTTTCCGATAGGGATCTGTACTGGAATTGCATTCTTGCCCAGACGATCAATGATTGTCTGAACTGAGTAGAAAAAGTCTGCACCCATTTTATCCATCTTGTTGATGAATGCCATACGAGGTACATTGTATGTGTCAGCCTGACGCCATACGTTCTCTGACTGAGGCTCTACACCAGCCTTAGCATCGAATACACCTACAGCTCCGTCAAGTACACGAAGTGAACGCTCAACCTCAACAGTGAAGTCAACGTGTCCCGGAGTATCGATGATGTTGATTCTGTGCTCTAACGCGCCAGCCTTTGGTTTGTGATGATCCTCAAGTGTCCAGTGACATGTTGTAGCAGCTGAAGTAATTGTTATACCTCTCTCCTGCTCCTGCTCCATCCAGTCCATGGTAGCTGTACCGTCATGAGTATCACCAATCTTATAGTTAACACCAGTATAGTATAAGATACGCTCTGTAAGAGTTGTCTTACCTGCATCGATATGAGCCATAATACCAATGTTTCTTGTTCTGTCCAATGGATATTCTCTTCCAGCCAACGGATTGTCCTCCTTTTGCTAATTTTCGTAACACATCTATTGTGTCCCATATACACATAAGCATGCATGCAAATGCATGCTCACACAGATAACTAGAATCTGTAGTGAGCGAATGCCTTGTTTGCCTCTGCCATCTTGTGCATGTCTTCTTTTCTCTTTACAGATGCACCTGTGTTGTTAGCTGCATCCATGATCTCCTTCGCAAGTCTCTCTTCCATAGTCTTCTCACTTCTTGCACGTGAGAAAGCTGTTAACCAACGAAGTCCGAGAGCCTGTCTTCTGTCAGGTCTTACATCGATAGGTACCTGGTATGTTGCACCACCGATACGTCTAGCCTTAACCTCGAGGAGTGGCATGATGTTGTTCATAGCCTCTTCGAATACCTCTAATGCAGGCTTACCAGTCTCTTCTGCGATACGATCAAATGCACCGTAGACGATCTTCTGTGCTACACCCTTCTTACCATCTAACATAATGTTGTTGATAAGCTTTGTAACGACCTTATTGTTGTAAATTGGATCCGCTAATACGTCTCTCTTTGCGATATGTCCTTTACGTGGCACGGTTCTTCCCTCCTTAATTATTTATTAAATCTTCGGTACTCACATTCTCTATATAATTATGGAATGTGTTCGTGCTGTTATCTGTCTTAATTGTTTCTATCTGAATTATTATCTATATAAAAACATGACCTTACCAGCACAAATTAGAATTGTGTTCTAGCATGTTTTATTTTGCATCCTTAGGACGCTTTGCACCATACTTTGAACGAGCCTGACGTCTCTTTGCTACACCTGCTGTATCAAGAGTACCTCTGATGATATGGTATCTTGTACCAGGTAAGTCCTTTACTCTTCCACCACGGATAAGTACAACGCTATGCTCCTGAAGGTTGTGACCCTCACCTGGGATATAACTTGTTACTTCGATTCCGTTTGAAAGACGTACTCTGGCGATCTTTCTAAGAGCTGAGTTAGGCTTCTTAGGAGTAGCTGTCTTAACTGCTGTACAAACTCCTCTCTTCTGTGGTGAGCTTGTCTCTACTGGCTTCTTCTTGAGTGAGTTGAAACTTCTCTGAAGAGCTGGTGCAGTTGACTTCTTCTCTACTGTCTGTCTTCCTTTTCTAACTAACTGGTTAAATGTTGGCATGTTTTCACCTCCTGTATATAAATTAAAAATGATAAAGCATGTTTTTACGCATGCTTTATCATTATATAGTCGAGTATTTTCTCTGTCAAGCATTTATTTGACAAATATTTTCTTAACGAACTCAAAGACTCTCTCTGTTTCCATTGCCAGTCTGGCTTGATCAAATTCTGTATAACCTTCATTTACAAGAAACGCCTGTCCCATTATATATTTGTGCATTTCCTCATTTATCTGATCTGCAACAATCTCATCACAGTGAAGTGTCTCAACTAACATCTTCTCTGTCCTGGTATCCTTAAACAGTCCATGTCCCGAGTCATTGTCTGCAACGAGCTGTCTGAACAACACCCTCTCACTGTCTGCAAACTCACAGACAATAGTGGTCTGGCTGACATAATCCGCATTCTCTTTCTTACACAGACTTGTCTTCAGGGAACCGTAAACCTCATTTATACGCTCTGTTGTAATCTCTATAACAGCTCCCATATCAACAAAATTCTCATATATTGGTTGTGTCGAACAGGAAATCTCTTTTGCCAGTTTTCTTGCTGTTATTGCGGCAATTCCTTCTCTTCTGGCAAGGTTATACGCCGCTTCTAATATACCTTCTTTATTGATTTTCTTTACAGCAGCCATATTATTCCATTTCTTTCTTACTAAATATTTCCAAAAAGAAATCCGGCATATTCTATTTCTCACAGGTATATCTGAATACCTTTATGAGAAATTGACATATCCCGGATTCCCCTTATATCCTTCATGTCGAGCAGCTTCGCAGCCACTACTTTTTTATATACATCCAATCAAATGAGTGATTACTCTTCGTCAGCATCTCCGGCTGTATCGAGGGTCTCAAATACGATCTCCTCTGAATTTACATTCTCTAACTCTTCGTAATCATCTGTATCCTCTTCTTCATCAAAGAAGTTAAGCTCTTCCATATCAGTGTCAAGCTTTACTGAACGATATCTCTTCATTCCTGTACCAGCAGGTATAAGCTTTCCGATGATAACGTTTTCCTTAAGTCCGATAAGTGGATCAACCTTACTCTTGATCGCAGCATCTGTAAGAACCTTTGTTGTCTCCTGGAATGATGCAGCCGACATAAATGAATCAGTTGCAAGTGATGCCTTTGTTATACCAAGCATTATCTGTGTTCCAGTTGCAGGCTCCTTGCCCTCTGCGATAAGCTTCTCATTTGTATCTTCAAACTCAAGCAGATCTGCCTGTGTTCCTGGAAGATAATCTGAATCTCCCGGCTCATCAATTATGATCTTCTTAAGCATCTGTCTTACGATGATCTCAATGTGCTTATCATTGATATCAACACCCTGAAGTCTGTAAACCTTCTGAACCTCACGGAGCATGTAATCCTGAACTGCACGAACACCCTTTATCTTAAGGATATCATGTGGATTAACTGATCCCTCTGTAAGCTCATCACCAGCCTCAAGTACCTGATCATCAAGAACTCTGATACGTGAACCATAAGGAATAAGATATGCCTTTGACTCACCTGTCTCATCGTTTGTTATGACAACCTCTCTCTTCTTCTTGTTGTCACGGAGCTGTACCTTTCCGCCAAACTCTGCAATGATCGCAAGTCCCTTTGGCTTTCTGGCCTCGAAAAGCTCCTCAACTCTTGGAAGACCCTGTGTGATATCGCCACCGGCAACACCACCTGTATGGAATGTTCTCATTGTAAGCTGTGTACCAGGCTCACCGATTGACTGTGCAGCGATAATTCCAACTGACTCACCAACCTGTACAGGCATTCCTGTTGCCATGTTCGCACCGTAGCACTTTGCACACACGCCGAGGTGTGACTTACATGTGAGGACTGTTCTGATCTTAAGCTTTGCATCCGATCTTACAACTTCGTTTCCATCGTCATCCTTAACGGTGAATGGAACGCCGTTGGCATCGACACCCTTCTTAACAATGAGCTCAGCTCTCTTAGGAGTTACCATATGATTTATCTTGACAAGCATGTTGCCCTCTGCATCATATACAGACTCTGCAAGGTAACGTCCTGTGATTCTCTCCTGAAACTCCTCGATCATTTCCTTGCCCTCTCTGAAGGCCTCAATGACCATACCCGGAATTGAATCTCTTCCTATACTACAATCAGGCTCTCTGATTATAAGATCCTGTGATACATCTACAAGTCGTCTTGTCAGGTATCCTGAATCGGCTGTACGAAGAGCTGTATCTGACAGACCCTTACGAGCACCATGCGCCGAAATGAAATACTCCAGAACGTCAAGTCCCTCTCGGAAGTTAGACTTGATTGGGAGCTCAATGGTCTTACCTGTTGTATCTGCCATCAGTCCTCGCATACCTGCAAGCTGCTTGATCTGCTGATTAGAACCACGGGCTCCAGAATCAGCCATCATGAATATATTGTTATATTTATCAAGACCTGCGAACAGGAGATCCTGCAGATGCTTATCTGCCTTCTCCCAGATCTTAACTACTGCCTGATATCTCTCCTCGTCTGATACAAGACCACGTCTGAACTTCTTGGTGATTTGGTCAACGAGCTTCTGTGCATCCTCAAGGATATCCTTCTTCTCATCAGGCACCTTCATATCTGAAATAGATACTGATATAGCACTTCTTGTTGAATACTTATATCCTATTGCCTTGACATCATCAAGAACCTCTGCAGTCTTTGTTGCACCGTGTGTATTGATACACTTGTCAAGGATTGGCTTGAGCTGCTTCTTTCCTACATGGAAATCTATCTCAAGCTTCAGAGCGTTCTCACGAACAGTTCTGTCTACATATCCGAGATCCTGTGGAATGATCTCATTGAAGAGGAGCTTTCCAAGTGTTGTATCGATAACACCTGTAACTTCCTCGCCCTCGAACTCACCGGTTCTTCTTACATGGATCTTGGTGTGAAGTGTAATTCCACCATTCTCATATGCAAGTATTGCCTCATTCTTGGACTTAAAATATCTTCCCTCTCCGATCTCGCCTTCCTTTTCCATTGTCAGATAGTAGATACCAAGTACCATATCCTGTGAAGGAACGGCAACAGGCGCACCATCTGATGGCTTCAGCAGGTTGTTAGGTGAAAGCAGAAGGAATCTACACTCAGCCTGCGCCTCTACTGTAAGTGGAAGATGGACAGCCATCTGGTCTCCATCGAAATCGGCATTGAAGGCTGTACATACGAGTGGGTGAAGCTTTATAGCCTTACCGCCTACAAGCACTGGCTCAAATGCCTGGATTCCAAGTCTGTGAAGTGTAGGGGCACGGTTAAGCATAACCGGATGCTCCTTGATGACATCCTCAAGAATGTCCCAAACCTGTGGCTCAAGCTTCTCTACCATCTTCTTTGCCTGCTTGATATTGTTTGCCTTACCTGTAGCTGTAAGCTCCTTCATAACAAATGGCTTGAACAGCTCGATAGCCATCTCCTTAGGGAGACCGCACTGGTAAATCTTAAGCTCTGGTCCAACTACGATAACTGAACGTCCCGAGTAGTCAACTCGCTTACCAAGAAGGTTCTGACGGAAACGTCCCTGCTTACCTTTCAGCATCTCTGAAAGTGACTTCAGTGCTCTGTTACCAGGGCCTGTTACCGCACGTCCACGTCTACCGTTATCTATAAGTGCATCAACTGCCTCCTGAAGCATTCTCTTCTCATTTCTCACGATGATCTCAGGAGCACCGAGATCAAGGAGTCTGCGGAGACGATTATTTCTGTTGATGATTCTTCTGTACAGATCGTTGAGGTCTGATGTTGCAAATCTTCCACCTTCAAGCTGTACCATAGGTCTGATATCTGGTGGGATAACAGGTATTACATTCATGATCATCCACTCAGGTCTGTTCTCTGATGTTCTGAATGCCTCCATTACCTCAAGTCTCTTGATGATCCTTGTACGCTTCTGGCCGCTGCATGTCTCAAGCTCTTTCTTAAGCTCTGCGCTCTCGGCATCAAGGTCTATTGCCTTGAGAAGCTTCTGTATAGCCTCTGCGCCCATCTCTGCAACGAATGAACCGTAACCATACTCCTTCTCTGCCTCTCTGAACTCCTGCTCGTTGAGGATCTGCTTGTAAGCAAGCGGAGTATCCTTTGGATCTGTTACTATATATGATGAGAAGTACAGTACCTTCTCAAGCACTCTTGGTGATATATCAAGGATCAGTCCCATACGGCTAGGGATTCCCTTGAAGTACCATATATGTGATACAGGAGCAGCGAGCTCAATATGTCCCATACGCTCTCTACGAACGTTGGACTTTGTTACCTCAACTCCACACTTATCACACACGATTCCCTTGAATCTGATCTTCTTGTACTTACCACAATTACACTCCCAGTCCTTCTGTGGTCCAAATATTCTCTCACAGAACAGACCGTCCTTCTCAGGCTTAAGTGTTCTATAGTTGATAGTCTCAGGGCGCTTTACCTCACCATGTGACCATTCTCTTATCTTTTCAGGAGATGCAAGTCCGATTTTTATTGCGTCAAAGTTCAATGACTTTTCCTGTTCTGCATTGTCTACATTGTATTCTGGCATCTTACAAAGCTCCTTTCTTATTCTTCCTCATTATTATCCATATAATCTGAATCGCCGAGGTCTTCCATATCACTTATATCGCCGTTCTCATCAACCTCTGAGAATCCGCTTGCCTGAAGCTCATCTGCGTCATCGCCTCTGAACACCTCAGGTGCATCGCTCTCATCCATATCATCGTCTCTGTCTGATGATCTGTCGCTGAGAAGTCTCTTGATACTTGTGTTGTAATCATAAGCTTCCATGGTCTCGCTGAGATCAACTTCAACCATCTTCTTGTTGCCTTCCTCGTCCTCTTCCTCTCTTACGACTCTTACATCAAGTCCGAGAGCCTGGAACTCCTTGAGAAGTACCTTGAATGACTCAGGCACACCAGGTGCTGGTATATTGTCGCCCTTGATAATAGCCTCATATGTCTTAACACGTCCTACAACATCATCAGACTTAACTGTCAGAATCTCCTGCAGTGTGTATGAAGCACCATAAGCCTCAAGAGCCCAAACCTCCATCTCTCCGAAACGCTGTCCACCAAACTGAGCTTTACCACCCAGTGGCTGCTGTGTTACCAGTGAGTACGGACCGGTTGAACGAGCATGGATCTTATCATCAACCAGATGGTGCAGCTTGAGGTAATGCATGTAACCGATAGTTACAGGGGCATCAAAGTTCTCACCTGTTCTACCATCACGGAGCTGAACCTTACCTGTTCTGTTGATAGGCACGCCCTTCCACTCTGCTCTGTGGTCTCTGTTCGTGTAGAGGTAATCCATAACCTCAGGCTTTACTGTATCCTTGTACTTAGCCTCGAAGTCTTCCCATGTACCATTTGCATAGTCATTGGCCATCTCCAGTGTATCCATGATGTCAAACTCTGTAGCACCATTGAATACAGGAGTGGATACCTTGAATCCAAGAACCTGTGAAGCAAGTCCGAGATGGATCTCGAGGACCTGTCCGATGTTCATTCGTGAAGGAACGCCCAGTGGGTTAAGCACGATATCAAGAGGACGTCCGTTTGGAAGGAATGGCATATCCTCAACAGGGAGCACTCGTGAAACTACACCCTTGTTACCATGACGACCAGCCATCTTATCTCCGACCTGGATCTTTCTCTTCTGTGCTATATATACTCTGACCTTCTTGTCTACGCCTGCCGGAAGATCGTCTCCATCAGCACGTGTAAATACCTTTGCATCTATAACAATACCGAATGCTCCGTGTGGAACCTTCAGTGATGTATCTCTTACCTCTCTTGCCTTCTCACCGAAGATGGCACGAAGAAGTCTCTCCTCTGCTGTCAGCTCAGTCTCTCCCTTTGGAGTAACCTTTCCAACGAGGATATCACCGGCACGAACCTCTGCGCCGATTCTGATGATACCATTCTCATCAAGATCCTTGAGGACATCATTTGACAGACCTGCAAGATCTCTTGTGATCTCCTCCTTACCAAGCTTGGTATCACGAGCCTCACACTCGTATTTCTCTATATGAATTGATGTGTATACATCATCCTGTACAAGTCTCTCGCTGAGAAGAACCGCATCCTCGTAGTTGTAACCTTCCCATGTCATGAAACCGATCAGTGGGTTCTTACCAAGTGCGATCTCTCCGCCAGATGTTGAAGGGCCATCTGCGATAACCTCTCCAGCCTTTACGTGGTCACCCTTGAACACGATAGGTCTCTGGTTCATACAGTTACCCTGGTTGCTTCGTGCAAACTTGATGATGTGATATACATCCTTTGTTCCATCCTCATCTGCTCTTACACAGACCTCTGTGCTGTTTGAATATTCTACAACACCGTCTCTCTTGGCAACAACGCAAACACCTGAATCTACAGCAGCCTTTGCCTCCATACCTGTTCCAACCACTGCTGACTCTGTCATCATAAGAGGAACCGCCTGACGCTGCATGTTTGATCCCATGAGGGCACGGTTAGCATCATCGTTCTGAAGGAATGGGATCATCGATGTAGCAACTGAGAATACCATCTTAGGTGATACATCCATGAGATCAACCTTTGACTTAGGGAACTCGGTTGTATCAGCTCTGAATCTTCCTGATACATTGTTCTTGACAAAGTGTCCATTCTCATCTATAGGCTCATTAGCCTGTACTACTCTGTATCTGTCCTCCTCGTCTGCTGTAAGGTAAACAACCTCATCTGTAACAACAGGGTTAGAAGGATCTGTCTTATCAAGCTTTCTATATGGAGCCTCAACGAAACCATACTCGTTGATACGCGCATATGTAGCCAGTGAGTTGATAAGTCCGATGTTAGGACCCTCAGGGGTCTCGATAGGACACATTCTACCGTAGTGTGTATAGTGTACATCTCGGACCTCGAATCCGGCTCTGTCTCGTGAAAGTCCACCAGGGCCAAGGGCTGAAAGTCTTCTCTTATGAGTCAGCTCTGACAGAGGGTTATTCTGATCCATAAACTGTGACAACTGTGAACTTCCGAAGAACTCCTTAACAGCAGCCGTTACAGGCTTGATATTGATAAGGGACTGAGGTGTGATAGACTCAGCATCCTGTGTTGTCATTCTCTCTCTTACAACTCTCTCAAGTCTTGAAAGACCGATTCTATACTGGTTCTGAAGAAGTTCTCCAACCGCTCTGATACGTCTGTTGCCCAGATGGTCGATGTCATCGTCATTACCAATGCCATACTCGAGGTGAATGTTGTAATTTATGGAAGCAAATATGTCTTCCTTTGTAATATGCTTTGGTACGAGGTCTGACATGTCTCTCTCTATGGCAGCCTTGAGCTTCTCTGTATCATCGCCATACTCCTCGAGGAGTCCCTCGAGAACCGGATAATATACTCTCTCCACAATGCCAAGCTCAGCAGGATCAAAATCCACATAGTTGGCAATGTTGACCATCATATTAGAAAGAACCTTAACGTTTCTCTCCTCTGTCTGGATCATAACATAAGGAACTGCTGCATCCTGAATTGTGTCTGCAAGCTCCTCTGATACTGTTGTTCCAGCTTCAGCGATAACCTCTCCTGTGCTAGGATCGATAGCATCCTCAGCAAGGACATGTCCTGCTATACGAGCCTTGAGAGCAAGCTTCTTGTTGAACTTGTAACGTCCAACCTTTGCAAGATCGTATCTTCTCGCATCAAAGAACATAGCATTAATAAGGCTCTCTGCATTCTCAACTACTGAAGGCTCGTCTGGTCTGATCTTCTTGTAAAGCTCTACCACGCCCTCTGCATATGACTTTGCAGGATCCTTGTTAAGACTCTCCATGATCTTTGGCTCCTCGCCAAATAAATCTATGATCTCCTGATCTGTTCCAAGACCAAGTGCACGGATAAGAACAGTCACAGGTACCTTTCTGGTTCTATCCACACGAACATAGAATACATCGTTGGAATCTGTCTCATACTCCAGCCATGCACCTCTGTTAGGAATTACTGTACATGCATACAGCTTCTTACCAACCTTATCATGTGTTATATCATAGTAAATACCAGGTGAACGCACTAACTGGCTTACTATAACTCGCTCTGCACCATTGATAACGAATGTTCCTGTCTCTGTCATAAGAGGAAGATCACCCATGAATATCTCATGATCTGACATCTCCTTAGCATCTCCGACTCTGAGTCTGACCTTGACTCTGAGAGGCGCCGCATATGTTGCATCTCTCTCCTTGCATTCCTCGATACTGTACTTCAAGTCATCTTTACAGAACTGAAAATCTACGAACTCAAGACTATACTGTCCAGAGTAATCAGTGATAGGAGAAATATCCCTGAATGCTTCCTTCAGACCGTCAGTTAAGAACCAGTTGTATGAATTCTTCTGAACCTCTATGAAGTTAGGCATCTCCAGGACGTCCTTCTGCTTAGCGTAGCTCATTCTGTAGCCTTTTCCAGACTTGACAGGACTAATTCTGTTCTTTTCCATCGACACATTCACCCCTTGGAATTTATTTTTATGCTTTTTAAGACAAACCTTAGTTTAAATAAGTGTTTTAAAGCCATTTATCACCATATTATGATGTGTATGCACACGAAGCCATAATAGTGACAGTTTACTATCCTAACAGCAAATGCAATATTTGTCAACTATATTTTGGAAATTTTTTAGATTTTTTTATTAATTGAGAAAAGATGTATAGAAAAACCGGCCCGGCGGGATGAGATCCATCTCCGCCAGGCCGAATAAAGTCTGATAATAAAATAAGGATCAAATTACTTTAATGTAACCTTAGCGCCCTCAGCCTCGAGCTTTGTCTTAGCTTCCTCAGCCTCTTCCTTAGTAGCGTCCTCCTTGATTACCTTTGGAGCACCATCTACAGCGTCCTTAGCTTCCTTAAGACCTAAGCCTGTAAGCTCACGAACAACCTTGATAACCTTAACCTTGTTAGGACCAACCTCTGTAAGCTCTACGTTGAATGAATCCTTCTCCTCGGCTGCTGCTGCACCGTCTGCACCTGCTGCTGCAACTACAACACCTGCTGCTGCTGATACGCCGAACTCCTCTTCACAAGCCTTAACTAAGTCGTTTAACTCTAATACTGATAAACCTTTGATTACTTCAATAATTTCCTGAGTTGTCATTATGTTTTTCCTCCATATAATATAATTTGTTATTTTGTAATGCATCCACACATCATTCTCGTATCATGCGGATACCCTTTGTCCATGATATAGACAGTTGAATATCTGACAGCATATGATCCCGGCAGTGCCGATATATACATCAGATGTTCTATCAGGCTTAATATTAAGCCTCCTTCTGCTCTGCGATCTGCTTGATAACACGAGCGAAGTTTGCGATAGGTGACTGGATACTTCCAAGGAACTTGGAAATAAGCGCGTCTCTTGAAGGGATCTTTGCAATAACCTGGATTCCTTCTGCATCGTAGAATGTACCTTCTACAACGCCGCCCTTAAGCTCAAGAGCTGGGGCATTCTTTGCGAAGTCTGCAAGAACTCTTGCAGCCGCTGTAGCGTCATCCTTGCAGATTGCAAGACCAGTTGGTCCCTCTAAACAACCCTTAAGGCCTTCGAACTCTGTTCCCTCGATAGCGAAGTTAACCATTGTGTTCTTGTATACCTTATATACAACACCAGCTTCTCTTAAATTCTTACGGAGCTGTGTATCCTGCTCAACTGTAAGACCACGATAGTCTACAACTACTGCAGTAGCAGCGCCTTCAAGATTTGCCTTGATCTCTTCTACTATTGGCTTCTTTAACTCTACCTTTGCCATAATGCGCCTCCTTATTTTACTAATGACTGCACATTCCAAGATATAAAAAAACTCTCAAAGCCCTAAGACCTGAGAGTAGATTGTTAATTCAATAACGATATCTTTCCTCGGTAGGTGATATAACATCTTACGCCCTAGGGCACCTACTGTCTTCGGCAGTTCATCGTTGCTTAATGTAACACACTGCAAATGCAATGTCAACAATTTTTTTATTTTTTACCCGACCTGACTCAAATCCGTTTATTGCCAGGCTCACGCTCACGCGCCGATCGTCTCATCCACAGCATTTGCTATTGCGTCTGCTATGGCTTCAAAATTGTAATCATACAGGTAATTGTCGTAATCGTTGTTGATAAAGCCTGTTTCTATGAGCACTGCGGGCATTTCAGTCCGGCGCAGCACCGCCAGCCCCGGCCTCTCCTCAACATTTATATTTCGAAAGCCCAGCTTTTCAAGCTCGCTGTTGATCTCCTGTGCAAGATTGTATTTCACTCCGCTTTTATCGTAGACAAGGGTCTGCACTCCGCTGTACTTGTTGGCCTCCGGTGCAGAGTTGCGGTGAAGCGATATAAAATAATCTGCTCCGCTCTCATTTCCCTTCTGTGCTTTGCGGACCGGAGAATCGTATACATCCTCCGTTCTGGTGTATACCACATCATATCCCCTGCGGGTGAGTTCATCCCCAAGTGCCAGCGCCAGGTTCAGGTTATCGTTTTTCTCAAGCCTGCCCTCATACGATGCACCGTTGTCATATCCGCCGTGCCCGGCATCTATCATAATTTTTGTTGCCATATAAAACATCCAGCCCCGGTTGTTTATTCCATTTATAATATGTAACAACCGAGGCTGTGATAACACGTTTATTCAAGGTTTATTATTTGAACCAGAGATCCAGATCCACGTCTCCGGATATACCGTCAACGGTTCCGGACTCGGTGTACTGCCATCCTGTATATTTGTATGGGAAATTAGGAACATTTGCATAGTGTGCAAGCCACAGCTCGTAATCCCCGAGTCTGTCCATGTCAAGGCACTGTGCGAACATATTCCTGCTGGCATATATCATCGGCGTGTAGCCTGCCGCCTTTATCGTCTCACAGAAGCCGACTATGCCATCCGTTCTCTCATCATTCGATGCGTTGTCGCCTCTCGCCTCACTGTCGCCGATAAGCTCCGAGTCGATAACTATAGGATACTTGACGTTCATCTTGCCTATCTGTTTGAGGACAAAATTCGCTTCCTCTACACCCTCGTCATACGTTATCGCCTGGGTGAAGAAGTAAAGCCCTGTCGGTATTTTGTATTTGATGACGGCCGCCTTGCTGTCCTCAAAGCTTGAATCCAGCATCAGTCCGCCCTGCGTGTAGCCTCTGTAACCCACTCTGAGCATAACAAAATCTATGTCTTTGTTCTTCGCCAGAGTCTCCCAGTCTATGTCTGACTGAAATGTTGACAGATCCACACCCACCAGTGTGTCCTTTATATTGTCATCGCTGTAATGCATATATCCATCGTCGCCCGTGTAGAACTTCTCAACATCGAGATTGTTTCTCTCCACCTTGTCGCTGATCTTGTACAGCAGCGCATCAGGGCCGAGTTCTCCGACATTGATGTACGCTGTCGGTATATAGTTCCAGTAATTGTCATATATAAGACTGGTTATCTCCGTATCCTCGAGCGTATATCCCGATTCATAGGAAAGCCCCGGAGATGCCTTGGAGTTGGTAAATCCTCCCGCTCTTCCTATAAATATTCCTATAACAATTCCAGCAATAAGACATACCGATCCAACCAGTATGCACCAGTTTCTGGTAAATTTCTTTATCTGTTGTGTGTCCATATCTCTACCTGTCTCTTCCTTCTTAGCTTAGTCCGCCTTAGTCCGCATACACTGATTACATATTATCAAGGAAATGTTCCGTGCCAAGCCGCAAATGTATGACCTTGTCATACTTCTTCTTTATGGCATGTCTGAACCTTCTCGCCTCACTGTGTGAGAACATTCTCTCAAGATCCGCTTCTCTGAGTATCGGTTCATCACAGAGTATCTTGTACTTGATGTTCCAGTCATACATAAGACTTGTGCAGTTATCTATGCTCACCCGCAGCATCGTTCCTTTGTTTTTACCCATGAACACGCTTCTGTTCCATCTGTGTTTTGCAACCGAATTCTTGGCATCAAATACAACCTCAGCCCCCGGATACTTCTTCCATATCGCATCCAGGAACAACTTCAGCTTGTCCTTGTCAAAATATCTCATCATATCGTATACAACAAACAGGATCGCCACATCCTGAGGCTTCTGCACTTCATCAAGCCATTCGTAATCAAATATTGAACTTCCTATGTTGACCTCTCTGTCCCGGATCTCCATGTATTTTCTTCTTATATCTATGCGCTCCGGGAGATCAACATTGTACCACTTTATACGGCCGTTATCCACACGGGAAAACATGGTATCCAGTTCGCATCCGACATTGACGATAATTCCGTCCGCATATCTGTTTATGAAGTTTCGAACCCTCTCGTCCACAGCGACCAGCCTCTCCATCATGACTGTCCTGTCGTAAAATGTGTATCTGGCATTCCTCTTCTTATGCTCGATGCCTAATTTGTCCGTGAGCTTTATGGCCTCATTGTCCTCATATAACTTTGGATAACGCTCCGCCATCATCGCCCTGCACCAGATGTCATTCTCTATGTCAGCAGGTACAAAATCCGAATCTCCCTTGATGCAGCCGGCGATCTTCTTCATGATGGTCTTGCACTCCGGTATGAGGGGATGCTCGAGATAATCGTGTGTCACCGCATAATACTGATAGTAATGCACCTTCATATTCGTCCTGCTCGCGTTATCATACAGCCTTCTGGCATAGCAGTTGAGCATGTCGTCATTTGTCGTGAATATATCCATCTCATCGCATATATCCGTTATGTCGTAATACACGGGACTTGTCATATCCGTCCTGCCTGCCGCATCCTTCACCCAGTAAGCAGAGAGGAAATGCTTTATCCCCGGCGTGTAGTAATATCTGTACATAAAACGGCTCTTGTCACTCATCTTCTGTTCAAGCTCCGTGTCCTCAAATTCCGTGTCAAGAACCGGAGAGCACAGTATGAGCTTGTCCGGTCTTCTCCTGCCCTTCTTCCACAACTGTATGGCAAGCGATAACGCCAGACAGCCTCCGGATGAATGTCCGAGAAGCACCAGACGCTGGACATCCTCCGAGTCACACAGCTTGTCATACGCACCCGTAAGCATATCCAGTGCCTCTGTCACCGAATGCTCCGGCGCAAGCGGGTATATCGGAACCACCGCCCCATAGCCGGTTCTCTCCACCGTGTCGAACACAAACTTCCATTCATTGTGTGTTATCCTCGACACAAATCCTCCGCCGTGTATATACATGAAGAACTCCGTCGCCCTGCCGTCTTTAGGCATCACATAAAAGCACAGTCCGCCCTTCTCAAACACCGATCTGACCTTAAACTTATCTTCATTATAAGAAGGCGGATTATAATCCTCTTTTTTGTGAAGCTTAACCGCTGTTTTATATATGTCAGAGGCTTTCATATGCCTGTCATCAAGCATGACGTGCCCCATCTTTTCTATTGCAATAGTTAAGTAATTCTGACTCTCCATTGTCCACCTTTCCAAATGTCCGGTCTACAACTCTCTTTCAGTTATTTTTGCACATGTCAATAATATAATCAAGAAATGATTTTATTTACTGTTGCAATATTGTCAATTTATGATATTATAATTGCGGTAAACAGGATGCATACAGCATAGAAAGGCAAATCTTATGAATATTACGATGTTAAAGAGTAAGATACACCGCGCAGTTGTAACTCAGGCTGAGCTCAATTACGTCGGCAGTATAACTGTAGATTCTGAGCTTTTAAAGGCCGCCGGAATCCTTGAGTATGAATTAGTACAGATTGTTGACATAGAAAATGGTAATCGTTTCGAGACATACACCATAGCAGGAGAGCCGGGATCAGGAGTTATGTGCCTCAACGGTGCTGCTGCCCGTCAGGTCCAGGTCGGAGATCACATCATTCTCATGTGCTACGCATCAATGACACCTGAGGAGGCAAAGGAGCACACACCTAAGGTCGTATTTGTAAATGATGACAACTCCATCTCACGTATTACCGATTACGAGAAGCACGGAGAGCTTTTCAGCTAGATCATATATAGAATAAAAAGAACTATTCATTTTAACTAAAGACGAATAGTTCTTTTTTATATTCGGATATGACCGGTCTTATCTGTCGGCATCCTCAAGGATAAGTCTGCACATCTCCGGCACATTTACCTCATCCATAATTATGTCTGCTTTTATGTCTCTGTCGGCATCATCCACCGGGGATATATTGGAGTGTACATAACAGGTGTGGAGTCCGACCTGCTTCGCCGCCAGCACATCACATACCGCGTCATTTCCCACCATTATGGATCTGTTCGGATTGATATGATTTCTGTCCAGGAGCTGCTGATAGAACGCTGCATCCGGCTTCATTGCACCGAAATCCGAAGAGAGCGATATATCTGTAAAATATCCCTCTATGCCAAGTGACTGAACCTCAGGGAAGGTGAAAACTCTCTGTGCATTTGACAGGATGTATAATTTCTTTCCGGCCTGCTTGAGCTGTTCGAGCATATCCGTCACGCCGTCATACAGTCTTATATATCCTGTAGACGCCTTGCGGAACTCCTGAGCCGCAGCCACTGTCAGCTCTGCACAATCGGACGGTGTCTGATCTTTTTTCAACGTGAGCTGCTCAAATACCTCAAGTATCTGTATCTCAGGGAATTTGAACCTCTTCTTTGCCATGGCCTGTTCTGCGCGTCTGATCTGTCTCTTGTACCTTGATCTGAGTCCTGCCGGATTGTATTTCACTCCGTGCTGCGCATAGAACTCACACATATGTTTCCACACAGCGATGTCCTCCTCATCAGTGTGAATGTCTATCAATGTTCCATATAAGTCAAATATAATATTGTCGTACACGTCATACCTCCGGGTAATTCTTTATTTTTTAGCGATAGCAGGCTCTCGCACCGCCAATGTATTTTGCACGGGTTCTCGCCATAACCACATGTGCACTTCCAACCATGCTGTGCTCAGATCTGACCGGAACGGCCACCGGCGCAAGATGCATGCCTATGAGAGTATCTCCTATATCAATGCCTGCCTGTGCCTGTATAGCCTCGATAGCCACTGGCTCCTTCATATCTGCGTATGCCGCTGTGGCAAATGAACCGCCCGCCTTGAGCTGTGGCACAACATTGACTATCGGTATCCTGTTCGCCTTTGCATATTCCTTCTCAACTATTATTGCCCTGTTCAGATGTTCACAGCACTGCGCCGCCATGTAGACACCTGTGTCTTTGAGTTCATCGAGTATTGCTCCCGCTATACATTTGCCGATCTCCTCACTGGAGAATGAGCCTATCCTCATATTTGCAACTTCGCTGGATGAGCAGCCGACCACCAGCGCATCGCCGGGTTCAAGTCCCGCAACTGCAAGAAGATCCTTCACAGCGCCACGGACCTCATCTTCGATCTCCTTCAAATGGTCAAAGGCTTCTGTTGAAACGCCCTGTCCCGCAGGTCTGAGTCCTTCCTCAATGCTCGTAGGTTCAGCTTTCTCCGGCTCAGAAATATCCTGAACCTCCTCATATTCATCCTTATCTATGGACACCGGCACACCGGTCTTGCCGAGCACAGTCACGCCGCCGTACCATGTGCTGTCCACCTTGAGCACATCGCCCACTTCATATTCCATTGAGTATTCATCTTTCTTTTTTATTATCTTCACCATCTTTGCCATGTCACAGATCTCCTTTCCTGTACATTTGCATTTACATGCGCTTTATTATCTTATATAGAAGAGAGCCATACATAACTCTCATAACCTCTTCGTATTCGTCCCGTGTCACGTACTCTCCGTAGGTCATCATCTCATATGTAACACCGGCTTCTCTGACCTGGTAATCCAGGCAGGACAGGCCATTGCGCTCGTAGAACGCCTTTCTCCGGCACCTCTGGTCGTAATTCGGCGCATTCTCATCAAGGGGCTCGATATTCAGAAACAGCTTCTGATCCGGATACTCTGTTCTCACCTTTTTTAATATTGCAGAGCCGTATCCACCATCTCTTGCCGATTCATCTATCGCAAGGAACATGAGCGTTTTCACCCTGTCATCACCTATCACATATGTCAGTCCGACAAATCTGCCCGAGTCCACAACCGCACGAAACCTCGCCTTTCCCTGTCTGCATCTTCTGGTGAGCATCCACATAGGAGGTCTTTCTTCCCTTGGGAACGCAGTCACGAACAGGTGCTTTACCTGTTTTCTATAATCATCAATATCAACAAATTTTAATTCCATATTATAACCTTCTAAGCTCAGTTGTTCTATCTGTCAACATATTTTATCTGGACATCGCCCGATGCGGTATCGACAATGCACTTGTTTTCATTTGCCATATGGGGCTCAGGTATGTCCACCTCTCCGCTCTTGCTATTCACAAGGAAACGTTTCTCCGACAAGAATGATATATCCACGTTACCACTCTCCGTCGCAAACCAGAGCATATGTCCATCGCACGCATCTACATTTATATCTCCTGAAGATGTCATGAACTGTCCAACCTTTGCCGCCTTTATATTATACCCCTCAAGCAAACCCTTGCCCGCGGATATTATGACATTGTCGCCGTGGACGTTCATTATCGAAAAGTCGCCGCTGCTGCCATTCACCTTCACACTGTCCGCATCCACAGAAGCCATGGTGACCTCACCGGAATCTGTGACGACATTTACATTTTCTGCGGTTATATTGGACAGATACGCTCCGCCATTCACCTCAGTTACTTCAAATGTCCCACAGGATATCTGCACACTGGACACCAGAGTTCCCGTCTTCGAGGTCATGGATATATCTCCATACTCTCCCTCCGGTATACTCACCACGACATAAGGATCGTCTCCAAAGCCCATGTCTGAGCCAAATGTCCTGTTGTCGGCACAGGTCATGACAAGCGCATCATCCTGCACCGTCACGGAATGTATGACGTCGGGCGAATCGAAATATGTGACGTGACATTTGTCATCGTCGGATTCCACCAGTTTCACATCCATGTCGTCTGCCACCTGTATGTTAATGTCCCGGAACTTCTCAGTTATGGTCATCTCTTTTTCTGTGTAAGAGTTTTTCGCTTTTGCCTTTTTTTCTTCTTTCATCGTCATACGCGCCTGTCTTCCAAGCCCGGCGGATATGATCACCGCAGTCAGCATGACTCCGACCACCAGAACAACTATGGCCCGCATGATCCATTTTGCAACTTTCAAATGCATTTACCTCAATACAAATATGTTTTACATCCAACCCATTATATATACAAAACGGATGTATTGCAAATCCTGCAATACATCCGCGTGTTGTAACTCTATAATTCTATATATCCAGTGCCATGTGGTTCATTATTTCTTAACCACAGTATTTTTTGCAGCACTCCATGTTGAATAATATGTCACCTTGCCGGTATCCTGTGCCCAAGCGGTCACTTCCGGCATATTCACCGAGGTCAGCATCATAGCCGCCGACAGTGCAAATGCCATAAATCATTTCATCCTTCTCATAAGCCGCTCCTTTTATTCACATAATTTTTTTGACAACATTCTGGAAAAATTATACCGCCGATGGAACCAGGCCCCTCCACTATCTCTGCCTAAAATAGAAAAAATCCACAGGTCGGCTGACATTTGCCAGATATCCTGTGGATCCTTAGACTTCATTATCACTATACAATTATTTCCCCAGCGTGTTCGCCCTGTTGTCGATATTCTTCTGGAAGTTGATGACCTTATGGTCGTATGGCTCATCCATCAGCTTGGACTGGATCATGAAATCCGCTGTGGCTTTGTTGTTCGCCATCGGTATGTCGTACACCTGAGCGATACGGAGCAGAGCCTTCACATCCGGATCGTGTGGAGCTGCGGTCAGAGGATCCGAGAAGAAAACCACGAAATCTATCCTTCCCTCAACAATCTTCGCACCTATCTGCTGGTCTCCTCCAAGCGGACCGCTGTTGTAGCCCTTCACCTGAAGATTTGTCCTGTCTGTTATCATGCGGGCTGTGGTTCCCGTTCCGCACAGCTCATGCCGGCTCAATATGTTCCTGTTGTCCTCGCACCATTTGATGAGTTCTTCCTTCTTCGCATCATGGGCGATAAGAGCTATCCTTTTCTGCTTTGGTATGGTCATTGTGATGTAATCTGCACTCATGTCTGTACCTCCTGTTCCTGCTATTTGCGAGCATTACTCCCATACCCTTACTCTACCCAATCCATCCATCATTTTCAATATAAAACACTATAATACAGAAAAAATTTACTACATTATTACATTTGCAATTTTGCCGAACTTTCCTCTGTTTTTTCTCCCATCTGTGTGGTATTCTCTTATAGGACGCTTTATAAATTTAAGTATTCTTACTTATTACATTATTTCATAAAGAGATACACAGACAAAACCATATGTCTGTTCAATTATAGTTTAAGGAGATTCACAAGATGAGAAAAATTGGCTTTGACAATGACAAATATCTGTCCATGCAGTCTGAGCATATCAGAGAGAGGATCGGACAGTTCGGAGACAAGCTGTATCTGGAATTTGGTGGAAAGTTATTCGACGACTATCACGCATCCAGAGTCCTTCCAGGATTCGCTCCGGACAGTAAACTTCAGATGCTTCTCCAGCTTGCAGACCAGGCTGAGATGATCATATCTATAAATGCTGCCGACATAGAGCGCAACAAGATCAGACACGACCTCGGCATCACTTACGATCAGGATGTCATCAGACTTATAGGCGTATACAAAGAAAAGGGACTGTATGTGAGCAGTGTGGTAATCACCAGATACGCTGGACAGTCTTCTGCGGATGTTTTCCAGAAGAAGCTTGAAGCAATAGGGATCAAGGTTTACCACCACTATTCAATCGACGGATATCCAAACAACGTAGAAAAGATCGTCAGCGATGAGGGATACGGCAAGAACGAGTATGTTGAGACTACCAGACCTCTCGTCATCGTCACAGCACCTGGCCCTGGAAGCGGCAAGATGGCTACATGCCTCTCCCAGCTCTACCATGAGAATAAGCGCGGTGTGAAGGCTGGCTATGCAAAGTTTGAGACATTCCCTATCTGGAATATTCCTCTCAAGCACCCTGTAAACCTGGCATACGAGGCTGCAACTGCCGACCTCAACGATGTGAATATGATCGATCCGTTCCATCTGGAAGCATACGGTGAGACCACAGTCAACTACAACCGTGATATAGAGATCTACCCTGTCCTTGCGGCTATGTTCGAGGGAATCTACGGACACTGCCCATACAAGTCACCTACAGACATGGGTGTCAACATGGCAGGAAACTGCATCGTTGACGACGAGGCTTGTCAGGAGGCTTCAAAGCAGGAGATCATCAGAAGATATTATCAGTCCGTGAACAGATTTGTCAGAGACGAGGCTACAAAGGATGAGGTCTACAAGCAAGAACTCATCATGAAGCAGGCAAAGATCACCGTGGATGACCGCGCCGTTGTCCCTGTTGCTAACAAGCTTGCCGAGGAGACCGGTTCTGCTGCCGCTGCACTTGAGCTGCCAGACGGAACCATCGTCACAGGTTCTACCTCAGACCTTCTCGGACCTTCATCAGCAGTCCTCCTGAATGCCATCAAGATACTTGGCGGCATCGACAAGAAGACACACCTGATCTCAAGAACATTTATCGAGCCTATACAGAAGCTCAAGACTCAGTACCTTGGCAGCAAGAATCCAAGACTCCACACAGACGAGGTTCTCATCGCCCTGTCCATGTGTGCAGTATCAGATCCAAATGCCAAGCTTGCTCTGCAGCAGCTTCCAAAGCTTGCCGGATGCCAGCTTCACACATCTGCCATACTGTCGGCGGTTGATATGAACACATTCAAGAAGCTTGGAATCGAGTTCACGAACGAAGCGGTGTATGAGGGTAGGATGTAAGCGCATAATATTTTCGCATTTTATGAAAAAGCGGCAGAAAGATACAAAATAATTTAAAATTGTATTTTTCTGCCGCTTTTTTGCTGTTTAGCGATAATTTTGTGATATTTTGAACATCCAGCTACTCTTCAGATAAAAACAGTGCGTTATCTCTTCTCCTTATACATCATGAGATGTGCCACCATAAGAAGTGCACTGGATATCCAGATCGACTTGAACCCCAGATGCAGCGTGCACACGCCGCCAGCTCCGGCGCCAAATGCGAATATGATGATGATTCCATAATAGTGCATGGCCTTTCTGAGTGCCCCAGGCTCTTTGTCCCTGAGGTATACCGACAGACTCTCCGTTCCGCTTCGGAGATTTCCTATACACATCGTGCTGGCATAGCCGTAGCCATTTACCTTTCTGAAAGTCTGAACCTGCATGGAGCAGGCAAATGACACAAGCATCGTGGCGAGCAGATTGAACCTCACCGGTATGAATCCAACCGCAAACAATATCACGATCTCCACCAGCACAACTATCTGTCTCCAATGTATGCGGGATGCATTCTTGTATCTATGGCTTATCCTCTCCGCCACCAGCACGCCAAGTGCAAATGCGATCAACGGAAAAAGGTATCTCAATGCAATCTTAAAATCTCCCATCATAAGATGCTGGCTCATGAGAACCACATTTCCTGTCTGGGCGTTGGAGAACACCTCATCTCTGGCATTGTATGTATATGCATCCTGAAAACCTCCTGACAGTGCAAGTATGGCACTTAACAGAAATGTCTCGGATGTCTGTCTGAGTTCATGTTTCTTTCTTAGCATGGTATTTGTCTCTTTTCTGTCCTTATTGAATCGATAGGGCACACTCCGCCCACTAAATCGCAATTCAATTAAATAAGATAGCACAAAATCCTTTTTTTACAAGTGGACATACAGCAGAATGATTCCAGTCGAAACAAATCAATTATCTAGAATTGATATGATTGTTTAAATATTATAGAATTGGAAGAAATTTGCAAACGCTATAATTCGCAAACATAAAAACCGCCAGGATACACTCTCGAATGTCCTGGCGATTCATCAATATTTTAAATTATTTTATCTACATTGCCTTCTTATATATCTCAGCGATCTCCTCCTGTGTGAATACCACAGGGTTGTTAGCTATGCTGGCTGCCGAAACCTTCATACAGTTCTCAGCCATCCAAGGAATATCCTTCTCCTCGATTCCGAGATCTGAAAGCTTGACATCCAGATCAAGATTCTTCAGAAGAGTTCTGATCTTCGGTGCCAGATCATCCGCCGTGATACCACCAAATATTCTGGCGATCTTCGCAAACTTGAAATGATCTCCCTTGTAGGATGCCTCGATGATAACCGGTGTCAGAGCTGCGAGATCTTTGATGTGTATGCCTCCATGCAGTGGCACAGTGCATCAAATCCAACTGCCGCAAGCACGTGCTTTGGCATGGTCTTCATGCAATCCGGATCCACGATGGATACCTTTGCCACGACGGCATTGCATCTGAGTGACTTCTTGTCGCCATTTTCCGGATTGGTGAGAACCGCAAATCCATTTCCCTCTGAACCTGTTCCACAGGTTGTAGGAATAAGCACAAGCGGAAGTGCCGTATCGCTGACCCAAGCGAAAATACAACCTCAATCTGATATCCGGCGGAAAGGGAATGGAGAACATCGTAAGCTGGGTATACATATCGGAGGATATATCCACATCCACATTCTTGAACGGAGGGGAACCTGCGGACTTATTCTGAATACCGGCAGATATATATTTGAGGAGGACATAACCGATGAGATCGTCAGGCTGTGTCACCTATATTCGTTCCCGCTGTTCACCATGCCATGGGACACAAGGATATTTGATATAACCCACGACTACTACAACAGGATATTTGAAGACTCCAGGGATGATGGCAACATGACCGCAGCATTCCAGAATATCCTCATGGGGAATTCCCTGACCGACGAGCAGACTGACACAATAAAAGGCTCCGGATTCAACAACGGCTGCTACAACGTTCTGTCCATCGATACAGAAGCAACAGATGAGTTCATGTATATCCTGCAGAAGGTCTGCAACAATACAGATCTTGTCTTCCATGCATTTGTATATGATGGCAATCCGACAGTTATCATGAGATGCCCTTCCTCCGGATCCATCGCAGACAAATGCAGTGACATCGCAGAGCAGCTCGGTGGTGTCATAGAGTACGACAAAAACCATCACTCAGCTCTGACGGACACTCTGTACGAATATCTTAAGTGCAGCGGCAGTGTTCAGCACATCTCTGAGAAAATGTTCTGCCACAGGAATACGATAAATTACAGGCTCCGGATAATAAAAGAAGAGCTGGAATATGATCTCTCCAATGCGGAGGTCAGATTCCAGCTCATGGCTGCATATAAGCTCAGAGAGATACGAAAAGTATAACTCTCTCCAATTATATCCATTACATAAAATGTGCATACACCGACGCGAGTATGACCGTGAGTATTCCTGTAACTGCAATCGACAGACTACTCATGGCTCCTTCAACCTCGCCGATCTCCATAGCCTTGGCAGTTCCGATGGCATGGGCTGATGATCCCAGGGCAAGTCCCTTTGATATAGGTTCTTTGATACGGAATATCTTGAACACGATCTCTCCGATTATATTGCCGATCACTCCAGTCACAACTATGACTGCAACCGTGATGGTCACATATCCGCCAAGTTCTTCCGAAACACCCATTCCGATAGCTGTGGTTATGGACTTCGGAAGAAGTGTCACATAATCTTTATGGGAAAGCCCCATGACCTTGCACAACACAAGGACTGTAGTCAGACTCGTTATTACTCCGGCAACTATACCGCCGAGCACAGCCTTATAATTGTGCTTTAAAAGCTCCCACTGCTCATAGAGTGGGATTGCAAGACACACTGTAGCCGGTGTGAGGAACCAGCTCAGATACTTTGCGCCTTCATTGTACACATCGTAATCCACATCAGCCACAACCAGCACCACTATAGTCACTATGATGGACACCAGCAGTGGGTTAAGTATAGCTATCTTAAGTTTCTTTTTAAGTACACTTCCAAACATATATGCCAGAAGGCTTATAGTCACCCCTGCAAATATGGACGATTCAAACAGATCACTCATTTTCAGTCTCCTTCTTCTTGTCTCTCCTTATTATAAGCTGTGATACCCAGCCTGAAGCAAGCATGACCGTGATGATGACGACCACCGTTATGACGCTGACTGGCACAAGCACAGGCTTAAGCGTTCCCCACGACGACATAAGACCCACACCAGCTGGTATGAACATGACCGGCATGATCTCTATGAGAAACTTGCCCACACTCTTCACATCGTCCAGCTTGAGGATCTTGGTCTGTAGGCAGATAAACATGATAACCATACCATATATACTCGCCGGAATCGGTAGTGGAACTATGTACTTAAGTATCTCACCGATAAAGGATATGGCGAGGATTATAAGAAACTGCTTCAAATATTTCATCTTTTTTGTCTTCCTTCTATATATTTATCATGCACATATGGAGCAACGATTCATAACTTTGGTATACATGCCTGTATACAGCCTCCACATGTCGGGCCTTTTTCACAAAAAAGGAGGTTCGATACACAGATATAATTACTCTGTATATTCAAACCACCCTTTAACCCTTTGATTATTATATTCTCACTCTAATTTTATTCAATAGAATATTCTGCTTTTTCTAATTTTTGATAAATATAACAAATTTTTTAATTCAATCTGAAAATATTTCGTAAATATTTCTATTGACTATTATTTTTTGCAGGAATCTCATCCTATGAATTTTTCATGATCACTGTGTTCACAATATCCGCCGCATGCTCGCACACATCCATACAGTTCTCTATGCAGGCATATATGTTTTTCCACACGACCACAGTCCTAAGGTCACTCTCACCGTACAGTCTGTGCATATTCTCCACATACAATCTGTCTCCCTGCTCCTCAAGATCATTTACCCTGATTATGCTCTGCCCAATGGTCTTTGAACTTTTGAATCTCTTCAATTCTCCGATCACATCCTGCAGTGCCTTGATGCACTCGAGGAGCAGTTCTACCATCTGGGGTACATCCTCTCTGATAGTATCCACATTGCACATATAAATCTGTAGGAACACATCCTCAACAGCATCGGTAATATCATCCAGATAGTTAGACAGGGCAACCAGATCCTCCCGTTCAATCGGTGTTATGAACGCCTGACTGAGCACAGTCATCATCTTATGTTTCTTGCCATCGGCCTTCTGCTCAAGCTCATGCATACGATCAAGATTTTCCTTGATGGTGTCCACCGAAAAATCCACGACTACGTTCTTCAGAAACTCCGCAGCCTGATACGAGATCTCCACACATGTATTCAGATTTTTAAAATAAAACTCGTCCTTTTTCTTCTTCATAGTTTTTCTCCTTATAATAAAAACTCTGTGTTTGTAGGTGGTTGAAAAACTCATACGCTGCAATCGTGTAAGTGATTTTTGCATTACCAAATCAGGGGAATACGCAGCCGCCGGTCCTTAGGTGGAGCCTCAAGCGGCACCTTAGTACCGCTGCAGGCTAAGTTAAGTGGGAACGACCCCTGATTGGTATGTCAAAATATCACTTGCACTTCTCAGCCTGCATTTTCAACCACCTACAAACTACCCCAGCCACACGATCAGCAGCTTTGCCATGCCATATCCTATGACACCGCAGCCAGGGAATGTGAGCACCCAGGCGAGCACCATATCACGCACCACCTTGAGGTTAATCGCAGATGCCCTCTTCTCAGCACCCACGCCCATGATGGCTGTCGTCTTCACATGGGTGGTGCTGACCGGGATTCCACATACCGTCGAGAGCAGGATACAGAGTGCCGCCGACAGATCAGCCGCAAATCCCTGGTATTTCTCAAGCTTTACCATATCCATTCCAACAGACTTGATGATCTTCTTTCCTCCAATTGATGTTCCAAGTCCCATGACAACCGAGCAAAGTATCATCATCCATATTGGTATCATTACATTTTCTGCACTGCTCTGTCCATTTACGAGAAACAGCCCAAGCAGGAGAACTCCCAGGAACTTCTGACCGTCCTGGGCTCCGTGCATGAATGCCACCGCCGCCGAGCCGGCCACCTGTGCTTTTGAGAAGAAAGCATTTGTCTTTCTTCTGTCAAAGCGGTAACAGATAACCGCGAGCAGCTTGCACACCACAAATCCGACTGCGAATCCGAGAACGGTTGACAGCACAAGACCATATATTACTTTTATCCACTCTGAAGGATTTACACCGTCCAGTCCTCCCTGAAGTGCTATGGCTGCGCCCGTAAGTCCGGCTATCAGTGCATGGCTCTCACTTGTTGGTATGCCAAATGCCCATGCACCGATTGCCCATATTACGATCGCCGTCATTGCCGCACACAGAGCGATCATAGCTGAGTCTGTGTCACCGCCGAAATTCACCATGTTCTTGATAGTCATGGCTACCTTTGAATTGACAAGCGACATGATAAGCACCCCAAGGAAATTGCAGGCAGCCGCCATAATTATCGCCTTATCCACATCTATACATCTGGTAGACACACACGTCGCTATGGCATTTGGTGCATCCGTCCATCCATTTACCAGAATTACTCCAAGTGTCAGCAGGACGGCGATCAAAAGCGCCGGATGGCTCACAACCTGCTCTGCAAAATATGAAAATGTAATATTCTCCAGCATGTCTATCTCCTATTATCCTGTATGGCCTTAATGATCTGTATTATCGCAGTTGGTGCAAATGCAAGTCCCGCTATCTTCAGCACATCCGCTGCTCCAAGACTTACCACGCTGAACAGACTGTGAAGTCCCGGTATGAACAGGACCGCAGCCAGAAATGCCACTCCGGCTAAAAATGCATATACGCTGTATTTATTTGATCTAAATCCAAGCTTAAACATCGACTCCTCACTTCTGCAGTTAAAACCATGGAACAGTCTGGCAAGTGTCAGTGTTGCAAATGCCATGGTAGTGGCTTTTGCCGGACTTACCGGCAGTCCAAGATGGAATGCTGTCATGGTCGCTACAGCGATGAGAAGGCCCTCCGAGAGCATCTTTGCCATAAAGTCAGATGTCAGGATTCCCTTCTTAGGATCCCTCGGTTTTTCTGATAGCAGCGATGGGTCAGCCGGCTCCATTCCTATCGCGAGCGCAGGAAGAGAATCTGTGAGTAGGTTGATGAACAACAGATGTACCGGTGCAAACGGAACAGGCAGGGCGGCTATCGAGGTGTAAAGCACCGCCAGTATTCCAGCTGTGTTTCCTGACAGCAGGAACAGTATCGCATTCTTTATGTTCCTGTATACATTTCGTCCATTTGACACAGCCTTGATGATGGTTGCAAAGTTGTCATCTGAGAGGATCATGGCCGCCGCGTCCTTGGACACCTCCGTGCCGGTTATTCCCATGGCAACACCTATGTCTGCCTTCTTGAGTGCAGGGGCATCATTGACACCATCGCCTGTCATGGCTACTATATTGCCGTTCTTCTGCCATGCATCGACTATCCTTATCTTATTCTCCGGTGACACCCTGGCATATACAGATATCTTTGTTATGTCACGTGCAAGCTCCTCATCAGACAGAGCGTCAAGCTCCTCTCCCGTGAGTGCCATGTCCCCATCTTCGTATATTCCGATCTGCTTCGCTATGGCAACCGCTGTGATCTTGTGGTCTCCAGTTATCATGACCGGCTTTATGCCCGCACGCCTTGCATCGGCAACCGCTGCCATAGACTCCGGACGTGGTGGATCCACCATGGACACAAGTCCAAGAAATGTAAATCCATACTCTGTATCAACACCCAGTACCTCATCACTTTCCTTATATGCAAATGACAGTACACGGAGGCCATTCTCTGAGAATGCCTTGTTCTGAGCCTTGATCTTCGCTTTTTCTTCATCTGTCATAGGCTTTACGCCATCGCTGTATCTCACGCTCACGCATCTGTCAAGCAGCACATCCACAGCACCCTTGGTGAGTATGGTCGGAACCCCATGAAGCAGATACTTTGTACTCATAAGCTTTCTGTCCGAGTCGAACGGAACCTCCTCCATTCTGTCCATGCAGTCCCTGAGTACATCCTCCTTCAGACTCCATTTTACAGTCTCCGCAGGAACAGAGATACCTGTACCATCCGTCTCCATGCCTGGCATCATGTGGACCTGACGGAACATCTCAAGCAATGCATATTCCGTCGGATCTCCTATTCCTTTTCCATCCACTATGCTGGAATCATTGGTGAGAACCGCATCATATAGCAGATATCTGTGGAGCTGGTTATGGGAATCAAGCTCCTCCGGCTTGTAAAGTTTTCCATCCAGATATATCTCCTGCACGGTCATCTTGTTCTGTGTAAGTGTTCCGGTCTTGTCTGAGCAGATGACTGACACACATCCAAGGCTTTCAACCGCCTTGAGGTTCTTGATGATCGCATTCTCCTTCGCCATCTTCTGGGTGCCAAATGCCTGCACGATGGTAACTATCGAACCAAGAGCCTCAGGTATAGCTGCAACTGCAAGGGCGACTGCGAACATCATGGAATCAAGCACCGCCATCTTCCTGTATATACAGAGGACAAATACCAGCGCGCACACGATCATGATGAATGCCGCAAGCCTTGCACTGAACTTGTCAAGGCTCTCCTGAAGCGGAGTCTTTCTCTCCTTTGCCGCATTCATAAGTCCTGCGATCTTACCAAGCTCCGTATCCATTCCTGTTCCGGTCACAAGCACCTCTGCTCGTCCGTATGTAACAAGACTTCCTGAATACACCATATTTGTCCTGTCTGCAAGAGGCACGGAACCTTCTATTATTGCATCATTCTTTTCCACATTTGTAGATTCTCCGGTGAGTGAACTCTCATTTACCTGGAGTGAGAAGTTCCTTAGTATCCTTCCATCGGCAACTATCATATCGCCCGCCTCGAGCAGCACGATATCACCCGGAACTATCTCGCGGGACGGAAGCTCCTGCTTCACACCATTTCTCATAACTTTTGCATTTGGGGATGAAAGCTGTTTCAAACTGTCAAGCGAACGCTCAGCTTTCACATGCTGCACCGTTCCAAGCACAGCATTCATAACGAGTACCGCCAAGATTACTATGGTACTCTCGATATTGTCAGAAAACATAGAAACGACCGCTGCTATGATCAGTATGATCACCAGCAGGTCACAAAACTGGCTGAGGAACACCTGTAATGTGCTCTTTCTCTTGCCTTCCTGGAGAACATTTTCTCCCTTTTCACTGCGGATCTCCTCTGCCCGCTCCGTCGACAGTCCGCGGCTGTCTGTCTTGAATTCTTTCAGTAATTCATCACCGGAACAGTTCCAAAAATTTTTCTCTGTCATACACACCAGACTCCTTTTCTTCTTAATCTCTGTAAACAGGTTGTGTGTGTCATGCAAAGAAAAAGGAACGAGACCTTCATTGCATGATAAACACACAATAAAAGTCTCGTTCCTTTCAATTTCTATATACACTACTATATATACTCCGAAAGCGTGCGTCCCGGTTCCCTGCACAGGTATGTCCCAGCCAGAAAACGTGATGACGAGATCGCACAACATCTTATAACCGATGTGAACTACTCCCTGATATTTCCGACATAATAACACGGGAACCCTTTGATTGTCAAAGGATTCCCGGCTAGTATTTGGTAAAGAATTTATAAACTTTTAATTCAGCGCATCATATCCGCTCTCCTTTGTACGGATCTTAGTTGCAGTGCGGATCTCGTAGCTGAATATCTTGCCGTCTCCAACCTCGCCTGTATATGCCGCCTTCTGGATAGCCTCGATGGTCTTCTTCTCCCATTCCTCAGATGACACAACTATCTCAAACTTGATCTTTGGCTGCATCACCACATCTACCTCCGTACCACGGACAAGTTTCTTATATCCTCTCTGTGCCCCGCATCCCATAACCTGAGACACTGTAATTCCATTTACATCTATAGCGTTCAGTGCTTCCTTGACGTCCTCAAAGACCTCCTCGCGCACGATAGCCTCAACCTTTATCATCATAATGATATTCTCCTTTCACTTTGCCAAATTTCCAAAATATGCAGGCAATTGCGAACATAGTATTCTTATTTTGTTGAGCTGATTTAGAACTACCAACTCAGGGATATACGAGGGCGCCGGTCCTTAGGTGGTGCCCCCAGGCAGCGCCTTAGTACCGCTGCAGCCTGAGTTAAGCGGAAGCGCTCCCTGATTGGTATTCTAAATCAGTTCAACACTCTATACATATCCAGTTCGCAATTGCATCCTCCTACGAATCAAGTCCATTGAATGTTGGATATGCACTCTCACCGTGCTCTGAGATATCCAGACCTACCTTCTCTTCTCTGTCTGTTACACGGAGTGGTGTGAAGAGTCTCACGATTCCAAGACAGATAAGTGTTCCGACTATGGCTACCGCGATCGTTACAACGATACCTAAAAGCTGCATCAGGAACAGATGTACATCACCAAATACCAGACCATCCCAACGAGCTACACTGTTGATCGAGCTCTTTGCAAATAAACCTGTTGCGATACCTCCCCAGATACCTCCGATACCATGACATCCAAATGCATCAAGTGCATCGTCTATCTTCAGCTTACCCTTCAGGAATGAGATTGTAAAGCAGCAGATCGGGCTGACAAGTGCACCGATGATGAATGATGACCAGATCGGTACAAATCCTGCACCAGGTGTTATAGCCACAAGACCAACTACAAGACCTGTTGATGCACCGACCAGAGTAGGCTTTCCGTCCTTTATAACATCTATTATCATCCATGAGAGCATTGCGCTGGCACTGGCAATCGCTGTTGTCATAAATGCATGTGCTGCAAGGCCATTTGCACCGAGGGCACTTCCGGCATTGAAACCGAACCATCCAAACCAAAGAATGAATGCACCGAGTGCGACAAATGGAATGTTGTGAACTCTGTATGCTGTGTTCTCGTATCCCTTTCTTCTTCCAAGAATGATAGAGAATACAAGGGCGCTCACACCTGAGCTTATATGTACTACATTTCCTCCCGCAAAATCAACTGATCCGATCTCTCCGAGGAAACCACCCTGGCCCCATACCATGTGAGCCATTGGGTAATAAACGATGATCGACCAGAGCATGATGAAGAAGAACAATGCCTTGAACTTCACACGTCCGACCAATGAGCCGGTGATAAGCGCCGGTGTGATCATGGCGAACATCATCTGAAATGCAACGTATACAAGGTGAGGTATATTGTCCGCATAAGGACCAGCCTCATCCATCTTTATCCCGTTAAGTGCAAACCACTTGAGATCTCCTATAACACCTCCGTGGTTCGTGCCAAATGAGAGTGAGTAACCGAACAGCACCCACATGACAACTGAAAGTCCCATGATGGCCGTACATGCCATGATGGTATTTACAACATTTTTCCTCCTGACGAGGCCTCCGTAGAAGAATGCAAGTCCGGGTGTCATGAAGAACACCAGAGCCGCACAGATCATAATAAAACCAGTATCTCCCGTATTCATAGTTTCTTCCTCCTTAACCTTTATTCACCCGAAGGATGCGATATCTCATTCTCCCGGTACTACATACACGAAAAGGCGCCAAACGAATCTTTTCGATTCATTTGACGCCTTTGTCGTGATTTATAATAGCAGACTTCAGAAAATAATGCAAGGGGTAATTTTAAATTGTTTTTCGCAAGCTATTATGTTGTTTTTGTGAAGTTTCTTAACTAAATCTTTATCGTGCACTCAATTTAGACATATCAGATTTTTTACGGCTGCTATTTCTACGCCACCCCTGTAGACTCCATTCCAGTCTTGCCAGCTGCTGCCATACTTGCATTTGCCGTAACCGGGATATGTTCCTTATATGCAATTACAACATCCCGCATGGATGGCACTGACACACTCTCTGTCTGCCAGAACCGCTCTGTAACCACGGATATTGCATGTGTGATATGTCTGTAATCATTCTCGCATCCCAGAGCCTCACTGACATACCTGTCATGCATTTCTCTGAGATATTCCACTATGTCTCGCCCATCATCTATGCTTTCCATATTGACACCTACTGAAGATATCGTCTTATTCACATAGTCATGCAGCTCTGTCTCGTACTGGCAGTGTTCTCTAAGATTCCCAGGAAATATACTGTTGTGCGGATATGTGAATGAATCTGCCACGTAGTGAACAAGCTTTCCGAGAAGAAAGCTCTGTCTTATAGTTCCCATTCCGCCTTTTTCAAGTTTCTTTGTGAGTTTATTTGTAAGTTTTTCCATATACTTTTGGACATTTTCATAGTTGTGTCCTCTAAGCTTCTCCTCGCCATGGATGCTGCCCCTGAAATAAGTCAACATATTGATATCCGGCTCTATGCTGCCAAATATGAACGCCGCCTTCTTCAGCTTAGATGCGCCGGCATCCATATGATCCATAATATATCTGCTCAGATTCATGTGGTCTGCTGTTCTCATATTTAACGCCTCCTGCCTGTTCTGCCATCAAGCACAGCTTGATAAGCTTCTCATGTACAAATGTATCCTCTATACCTTTTTCGTTGTATATAGTGTAAACGATAGATATAAAATCCACAGGAAGAAACTATAAATACTTTCTAAATAGACCGTAAAATATTCAGAAATTCATGGCAATTAAGAGAGTTCCAGCAGTGATGCATACCACGCCAACAGCCGCTTTCTTGGTCAGCTTTTCATGGAACACGATTCCTGAAAATGCAATGGTGATGAGCATGCTCAGCTTGTCTATCGGTACTACCACGCTTGCCGGTCCGTCCTGAAGTGCCCTGTAATAACACAGCCAGGATGCTCCCGTGGCTATTCCGGAGAGCGCAATAAACAGCAGCTCCTTCATCTCTATGCCATTTATCTCATGCTGTTTTCCTGACACAAACACCATAAGCCAAGCCATGACAAGAACCACCGTTGTCCTGATCGCCGTGCCCAGATTTGAGTTGATATCCGATATCCCTACCTTGCCGAGTATCGCTGTCAGACTGGCAAAAACAGCTGAGAGCACGGCGTACAACAGCCAGCTGCCATGCAAAAGTCCCATTCCCCGCTGTTTCTGTGCCACACTGCCACCGTCTGTTGACATATGTTCGACATCTTTCCCTGACAGCTCCTGATCATCTGCAGTTTTCTTTTTGGTGATCATAAGCATAGTGCCCACACCTATCATAACTATTGAGATACCCTTAACCCAGGTGATCCCCTCATGTAGGAATATAAGGGCAAGCAGAATCGTGAGCACGGTGCTTGATTTGTCTATGGGAACGACCTTGTTGATATCCCCTTTCTGCAGCGCCCTGAAATAACACAGCCAGGATGCGCCGGTTGCAAGGCCGGAGAGGACCAGAAAAAGCAAAGTCTTGCCGCTGATATATGTGTCTGCAGTCCAGGCTCCTGTGACAAGAACCATCAGCCAAGCAAACAGCAGAACCACAACTGTCCTTATGGCCGTCGCCACATCAGAATCCGTCTTTCTTATACCGCATTTTGCAAGTATCGCCGTGATTCCCGCAAAGAACGAAGAACCAGCAGCAAATAATATCCACATTTTACGCGCCTCCCATTTATATGTGACCGTAAGACACACTTACATTTATCATTTTGTATCATCTTTATAGCTAACAGGAAAATGATTAGAAAAAATTTTGATCTTTGATTAAGGTTGCGGGCGTAACAGTTACTGCAAAGTGATTTATTCTACAATGGCGGCGTCCGTCAGTCTGGAATAGTGAGCAGTATATTTCCGTAAAAACAGCAAAGCCGCCCGGTTTCGGACGGCAAATTGGCACAGGCTGTGTTTTATACTCCCCAAAGCAAAGCCAAGCACTTTTCTATTGCATATAAGTTCAAATCCTTGTTTTCTCGCTTTTCTCAGTCTACCCGTAGCATACGGTAACCGACGCCGATATGCGTCTGAATGTATTGCGGACTGTCCTTTTGCGACTCCAGCTTTTTGCGCAGGGTCGCCATAAACACCCGCAGAGAAGCAATATCTTTTTCCCAGCTGCTGCCCCAAATCTGCTGCGTGATATAGGTGTGCGTCAGCACCTTTCCGACATTATGAGAGAGCAGACACAAAAGCTTGTATTCAATCGGGGTCAGGTGCAATTCCTCCCCATTTAGATAAGCACAGCCGGCAGCATAATCAATTTTAAGCTTGCCGTTTTGGAAAACGGGTGAGTCGGCGTCGCCGCTTGCCTGAAGCAGCAGCAGCCGTCTTTGCGTGACCCGAAGGCGTGCCAAAAGCTCCTCTATGGAAAAGGGCTTTGTCAGATAGTCGTCCGCCCCGGCATCCAGCGCCGTGATTTTGTCTTTATCCTCGCTGCGCGCACTGATCACAATAATGGGCATATTTGACCATGAGCGGATGCTTTCGATCACCTGTGTGCCGTCGATATCCGGCAACCCCAGATCCAGCAGAACGATATCCGGGTTATGGGAGGTCGCTTCTATAATAGCGCTGTGTCCGTTCTCCGCGGTCAGGTAGCGGTAATCGTGCGCCTTTAATGTTGTTACGATCAGATTGCGGACGGGACGGTCGTCCTCCACAACGAGAACAAGGGGTTTATTCATTCAGAGTCACCTCGCTGAGCGGTAAAGTAAAGGTAAATATGCAGCCGTGCGGTACGTTATCCGTAAGCGTCAGCGTTCCGCCGTGCAGCTCTACGATAGATTTACACAGGGTAAGCCCGATCCCGAAGCTTCTGCGGCTGTCTGCAACGGTATTTTTCCCGGTGTAAAACATCTCAAAAATATGCGGTTTCATATCGTCTGCAATTCCGTTTCCGTTATCGGCGACTCGGATTACGGCATCCCCGCCCTGTTTTTCGGCACTTACGCAGATCTCGGAGCCTTGTTCGGTATATTTCAAAGCATTATCAATAAGGTTGACAATGACCTGCACGATAAGCTGTGCGTCCATACGGGCAAGGATCAAATCGTCGCACCTTACCGTCACCTTGTGTCCGACGGATTTTTTCTTCAAGTGCGAAACGGCTTCGTTGACCACTTCGTCTACAAGCTGGTCGGTAAGCTCCAGCTTCAGGCGTCCGTCATTCAGCCGTGTAACATACAGCAGATTTTCCACCACGCCGATCAGCCATTCGGAATCGTCATAAATATCTTTATAGATCTGCTGCTTGGTTGCTTCGTCCAGGCAGTTTCCGTTATGCAAAAGCGTGTCCGCATTACCCGAAACGGAGCAAAGCGGCGTGCGCAGATCGTGTGAGATCGACCGCAAAAGGTCGGCGCGCAGCTGCTCGCTTTTTGCAAGATCTGCCGCCCGTTCCTTTTCGGCGGCGTTGTGAGCATTATCCATTGCCAGCGCACATTCGTTCACAACCGAAAGTACGATGCTGCTCTCAAATGAATCGGGCTTTTCGGGTTTCATCGGTATCCCGATTACACCGTATACTCTGCCGCCTGCACGGATCGCAAGATAAAGACATTCGGATTTTCCAAACTGTGCTGTCGCTGCTCCTGCACGGCAACCGTTTTGAAGCACCCATTCTGCGGTCTGCCGCTCTGCATCGCTTAGCAGCTTTTCAGCGTGTGTATCCTTTTTTTCGGCATACAGCCGCCCGGACAACATTCCGTTTTCGCCTTTCGTATAGGCAACAATGCTTCGGTCAAGCAGCCGCGAGAGCTGCATACAGGTCACGCTTAAAACATCATCGTTGCTTTTTGCTTTTTGCAGCAGACGATCAGTGTCGAACAGCACCTGCACACGGAACGCGGAGCGAGCCGAGAGCCTTGCATGATCTTTCAGCTTCGAGGCAAGCGTGCCGGTGAGAACGGAAGACGCCAGCATGACTGCAAAGGTAACGGGATAGCCTACGGCATATGTCTGAAAGGACAACCTGGGTTCGGTAAGGAAAAATCCGAACAATACAACACTTAGAAGTGAGCCTGCCATACTGCAAAGGTATCCTTTGGTCAAAACGGAGATCATCAGCACACCTAGGATGTATACCGTAACGATATTGGTATCGGGAAAGTCGAGATGGTCGAACAGAAACCCGATCGCCGTACATACGGCAAGCGCCAGGACGGTCACGGCAATATCCCGCAGCGACGGTATCTCTGCACCTAAGAACAGACGGCGTCTGTGCGGCTTTGTGTAGTTCAGTGCATCGGGAATAATATGAATGTCAACATCGGGGGCGGAGGAGATCAGCTTTTCAGTGAGAGTCGGTCTTCCGAACAGCCATCTGCGTCTGGCACTGCTTTGCCCGATCACAATTTTTGTGACATCGGAAAGCCTAACATATTCCGAGATCTGCAGCGGTACATCCTCGCCGTGCGTCATAACGATCTCAGCGCCGAGCCTTTGCGCGAGCTGTATGTTCTGGGAAAGTCGGGACTGATCCTCATCATTTATGACCGTATCCGTCTGCACATAGATGGCGGTAAATCTTGCATGAAGGGTCTTAGCCATCTTTGCGGCGGTGTGTATGATCCTTGCATTGGATGGCGAAGAGGATAGGCAGACAAGGATATGCTCGTCTGTATCGAATTTTGACTGTTCGTTTTGTACTTTCATCGGTTTCACCGCCATTTTTATTTTATTATTATACAGTAAAACTGTAAAAAAATCTACCGCAGTCTAAAAATCATTCTTCTGCCCATCGGAAAGAATAATATCGACATTTCCGTGCGTTTCACGAAAACGGCGGATCTCACATAATATTTCACTTTCGGACAACCCCTGCGGCAGCAGAATTTCGGAAGGCTCACGGGATTCGTTTTCCTTTAACAATGCTTTTCTGTTTTCTTCAAGAAATCGATCCAGCCTGCTCATAAGATAAAATCCGAAAGCAAATATGCCAAGCAGGCTGACGATCAGCAATAGTTCAGCCATCCTCACTCACCTCTGTTAAATGCGAAAACACTTTTGCAGTTCTTTGTAAGCACCGAGAACCAAAAGAGTGGTCTTGTTCGTAAGAACGGTTTCCGGTGAAACTGCCATATTGATTTTTCCGTTCTCCTTGGTCGCCATGATATTGATGCTGTATTTTCTGCGGATATCCAGCTCTCCGACGGTTTTTCCGATCCACCCCTCCGGAACCTCTACCTCAAAAATGGCATGAGCCTCATCGACCTCGATGTAATCCCGTATGTGATCGGCGGTGTACCGAATAGCAGCCCAATTTGCTACCTGTTTTTCTGGGTAAACGACCTCGTCCGCTCCGTTACGCAGAAGAAATTTCTCCTGCACATCACGCTCGGCACGGGATACAACTAATTTTGCGCCGAGTTCTTTCAGCAAAGAAGTGGTTTCCAGCGAATTTTGAAAATTTCCTCCTATGGTGACTATGCACACATCAAAGTTTCCGATTCCGAGCGACTTTAAAAATTCCGTGTTTGTGCTGTCACCTATCTGTGCGTTAGTAACGATCGGCAGAATTTTATTGACCCTTTCTTCGTTGCTGTCTACCGCCATCACCTCATGCCCGAGCTTATTCAGCTGCAAAGCGATATGCCTACCGAATCTGCCGAGACCTATCAACAATATGTTTTTCATAATATAGTAACTCCTTTATCCGACTGTGATATTTTCGAGCGGCAGCTTTGCACCGCTCTGATTTTTATTGGAGATCGCCGCGTAAATCAGGGTAAGTCCGCCGACTCTGCCGAGATACATCAAGACGATCAAAATAAGCTGAGAAAGAACACCGAGCTGCGGTGTGATCCCAAGGGTAAGCCCGACCGTTCCGACAGCGGACGCCGTTTCGTAAAGGCAGGTGCTAAGCGGCAGACCTTCTGCCGTGCTGATAACAATGCCGCCGACAAAAAACAGCAGGAAATACATTACGGCAACGGCTGCGGCGTTTTTCACTGCCGAACCGTCAATGCGCCTGCCGCAGACTTCGACATCGTCCTTTTTGCAACAGACGGAGAATGCACTCAGAATCAGAACGGCAAGCGTAGTCGTTTTCATACCGCCTGCCGTGGAGCCGGGCGATCCGCCGACGAGCATCAGCAGAATCATAATTGCCTTGGAGGAACCGGTCATAGCGGGAAGATCGGCGGTATTGAAACCGGCGGTTCTCGGTGTGACAGACTGAAAAAGCGACGCAAGAATCCTTTCGGCGAGCGGCAACCCCGTAAAATCACAGAAGAAAAAGAATACTGCGGGAGCGATAATGAGGATTGCCGTTGTTACCAATATGACCTTACTTTGCATACGGTATTTTTTGAAATGCCACTTGTTTGTGTAAATATCATCCCAGGTCAAAAATCCAATACCGCCCACAATAATTAAAAGCATAATTGCAATGTTTATTGTAGGCTCTCCGATGTATCCCGTAAGAGACGGGTATTTGTTTTCTGCGGTGCCGAGTATGTCAAAGCCGGCGTTGCAAAAGGCGGAAATCGAATGAAATGCCGCCATCCAAATTCCCTTGATACCGAAGTTTCCACAAAATGTCGGCAGCATGACGATCATTCCGATAAGCTCGATCAAAAAAGTTCCCCGTACAATAAAGCGGGTCAGGCGGACGATCCCGCCGACCTTCGGGGCAGAGATGGCGTCCTGCATGGTACTGCGCTGCATCAGCGATATTTTTCTGCCGGACAGCATGGCGAAAAATGCCGCAACTGTCACAACACCGAGCCCGCCTATCTGGATCATCAGCAGTATTACCGTCTGCCCGAAAGCGGACCAATAACTGCCCGTATCCTGCACGACCAGCCCCGTAACGCAAACGGCCGAGGTCGATGTGAACAGCGCCTCGTGAAACGGCGTAACAACTCCGGCAGTCGATGAAAACGGCAGCATCAATATCAGTGCTCCGAGCAGAATAACCCCGGCAAAGCCCAAAACGATCAGCTTAAAGGATGACAGTCGCTTTTTTCTATGTATAATTTCAGACATATATACTTCTCCTATTTTTGTTTACAAAGAGTATATCATGAAATATAAAAAAACGGTGTAATGATCCGGTGTGCTGTATTAAGATTGCATTAAGGCTCTCGGCTTTGACAAAGACACCGCCGAAGGAGCCATATCAATTCTGACAGAACTCGGCATCATATCATGATCAGACATTTGAATAAAATATCCCCATATAATTTCTGGGAATAAATAATTTCAGAATTATATGGGGCATTTTATGTCTGTTCTATATTTCTACTACTAAATTATTCATATAAACATATCTATCATAGATAATCATATACTTTACAACAATCCCTTAACGTCCTCTGCGATCATCTCCGCATCAAGACGATTATCCTTAAGAACCTCTTCGACATCGTACCTGTCAAGGAATTCCTTCTTAAGACCATAATTCAGTACCTTCATATCCGAATCACCATAGAATCTTGCAATCTTCTCGCCGAATCCGCCGTCCAGTATACCATCCTCGATGGTGACGACAACCGAGTGATCTGCCTTGAGGCTTTCGAGAAGCTCCTCGTCAAGCCCTGTGATATAGTAAGGATTGATGACAGTGGCATCTATTCCAAGCTCACTCTTCATCTCGTCTGCTGCAGCATTTGCCAGACTGTAGAAGGTTCCAAGGCCGAGTAGGGCAACCTTGCTTCCCTTCTGTGTCACCTCATACTTATTCAGATCTCCAAAGTTCTTCGTCACAGGGCTTCCACTTACCATTGCACCGCCTGGAAGCTTGATGGCCACCGGATGCTCATTCTGCTCTATGCTCCAATCAAGCATGGCAATATACTCTTCCTTTGTTGTCGGAGCAAGATATACAAGATTCGGGATATTTGAAAGCATCGGGATATCCTGAAAGCCCAGATGTGTCACATCATTCATTCCATATACAGACCCTGCAAATGTCACTATAGTGGCTGCATTGTTGTTGATACAGAGATCCTGAGATATCTGGTCAAATGTTCTCTGCACAAATGAGCTGTACACACCGAACACTGGCTTTCCGCCGCCTGCTGCAATTCCTGATGCAAGAGCCACCGCTGTCTCCTCTGCGATTCCCACGTCGACAAACTGCTTTCCGGCCTCACGTCTCTTATCCTCTGTAAATCCTATAACTATCGGTGTTCCCGCTGTGATGGCAACGACCTTTGGATCCTTCTTCATCTTGTCAAGCAGGTAATCACAGGACACGCTTGAGTAGTCCTCCTCATCACCTTCAAATAACGATCTTCCTGTCTCTATGTCAAACGGTCCGCTGTAGTGCCACTGCTCCTTGTGCTCCTCGGCTGGTGCATAACCCTTTCCCTTGAGGGTTCTGATGTGGACCACAACAGGCTTCTTTGAATCTTTTACCTTCTGGAATGTGTCTATGAGGGCTGCCACATCATTGCCTTCGTGCACGTAATAATAATCAAGTCCCATGGCGCGGAACAGATTGCACTCTGCTGTTCCCTTAGTATCTCTGAGTAATTTGAGATTTGTATAGAGTCCTCCGTGGTTCTCAGCTATGGACATATCGTTGTCATTTACAACTATGATGAGGTTGCCATCCAGTTCTTTAGCGTAGTCCAAGCCTTCAAGGGCCTCTCCTCCTGACAGGGAGCCATCACCTATCACCGCTATCACATTTCCCTCTGCGCCCTGAAGGTCCCTTGCCTTTGCAAGACCTGCAGCCAGACTGATGGATGTTGAGGTATGTCCAACCGTGAAGAAATCGTGCTCGCTCTCATGCGGGTTGCTGTAACCAGTCACATCATCATAGTGCTCCTCATAGAGATATGCATCCTTTCTTCCAGTAAGCATCTTATGAGGATAGCTCTGGTGTGACACGTCATACACAATCTTATCCTTAGGTGACTCAAATACATAGTGAAGTGCTATGGTTGCCTCCACCATACCAAAGTTTGGTCCAAAATGTCCGCCGTGTTTGCTGGCTCTGATGAGAAGTGCATGTCTCATCTCGTCTGCAAGTGTTCCCATCTCGTCTACTGTCAGTTTCTTTACATCCTGTGGTCCGTTGATATTTTCAATATACATTTTTTCTTTATCCTCCTGTTTTTACATAGTGCATTCGCCATCGGTAATTTTCCCGTCCCATACAAGCTTGCCGGTCTTCACGGCCTCCTCATATTTTGATATCTTGTAATGTAATCTATCCATGGTGGCTTCGATCTGTTTTCTCTGCTCCTCAAGTTTCTCATACTGCTCCTTAAGGAGATCCAGCCTCGCGCCAAATGTAGCATCTCCCATCTGGAACAGTTTTACATATTCAATAAGCGCCTCTATCGGAACACCAGCATTTCTCATGCATACAGTGTGTTCAACCCAATCGACATCTTTTTCCTGATAATCCCTGTTGCCACTAGCATTTCTAGCGACAGGAGGGATAAGCCCGACTCTCTCGTAATACCTGAGCGTATCAGCGGTGATATCAAACTTTTCACTTACTTCTTTGATAGTCATATTGCCACCTCTTTCCTAATTTCAAGAAAACCTTTCTATTTATAGCTATATGCACTCACACAATACCTATATGTTACATTGAATATATCACTTGGAGCTCACTCCAAGTCAACCCCCAATTTTCTCCCCCCTGGGGACGGAGGTACCTGCCCCATACAGTGTCCCCATGGGGACGGAGGTGCCTGACCCCATACAGGATATAAAAGAGGCGGGCAACGTAGTTACCGCTGTCCGCCTTTATATACATGAATATGTAAATTTTTATGCTACGCACTGATTCCAACTGTCGAGCAGATGTTTACTGCAATGATATCATCCACTGTTACACCAAAGATGGCGGCCAGAATGATCAGGTTGTCTACGGTTGGCATAGCCATACCCTTCTGCCACTTGTATATCGCATTTGGAGTGGCAAATCCAAATATATCCTGCAGATCCTTTACAGAAAAACCTGCATTCTGTCTAAGCTTCACAATATTTCTGCCTGTTCCTGTCATGTCAATTGTTGGTACATTACACATAATACTTCCCTCCCAAAATTCTCATCTCATCTGCATTGCTACAATTGTGACAGATTTCTTCTTCACAAAGACGAGTTAAAAAACACGCAAAAAACGCCCATCCACATGAATACTTCTATAATACTCACATGGATGGACGCTTTTTCGTACATCATGATTCCAATCTATAAATGCTGATAGATCTGGCTGATCTCAGTCTATCGAAACCTATCTGATCTGTTATGTATTTGCTCAGATCATTCAGGTCAGCATATTTGTATGATCATGTTCCGTACGCTCTCGCCCTGTACCATATGAGTACATATGTTCACGCAGCTTATCATCTGTATGTAAAGTATTCCCTGCCACATCACTATTAAACTCTCGGGTTATGTATTTAGCGAAAACTATACTTAACATGATTCTTTCCTTTCCTGACTACCCTTCCGGGTTCCTTTTCCTAAGTCATTTTTTATTGGTGTGTCCTGATTTTCTTCTTTTATTTGACCACCTAAACTGTACTCTACCACAAATATAATTATTTGTCATTACACCGCTGGTATAAAGTTATATTTTTCCTTCGCTATATCAAAGTGTATCAAAATGGCTTAAATACACACTTTCTCAAGTGTCTTTTATCCAGGACTGTATCAAACCTTTTCAAAATTTTGCCCCTTTTTTGCCCCTACGATATCATCACGACCTCTATTCTCGTATCGGCATTCAGGGTGTTGTTAAACACTATCTTATATCCGCTATCAGTGTCTTCTGTAAGTTCGATAGTGTAATCATCTACATCTGCAAGTACACCGTTAATGTATATCTGCAAATTAGTGTCAAAGGTGTATCCATAGTGATCTGGTACAGGTATCTCTGTCACCTTAGATGTATGATTATACTTGTATCGCCTATAGTTCACTTTTGCCGCCGCAGGAATAAATGTCACATACGATCGTCTATCGATAATATCGTCATCTGTGATGCCGTCTGTGCCAGCCTTAACCAATACATCTGCAATTACAAGATCATATATGTCTGTTGTCTGCGTTGCTTCAGGTGGCTCTGGCGACTCATCCGGTTCGCCATCGATTGTAACAAGTTCTATTGATCTTGCTGTGCGATCATATCTGATAACCACTCTTGTATATCTATCCTTAACCGGGTGCGCTGCAGATATGTTCAAGTATTCAAATGCATCAGACTTGATCCAGTGTCCAGCCACAATGGCTTTGCCTGACTCAATGATAATCTGCATATTTGCATCTGTATTTTGTGTTGCTCTGAAAGCGTTGCCATATCTTTCAAATACACCTTCGGATAATACCCCATCAAAGAAGCTGTTAACATCGTCACTTGAATATATCCTGTCTGGCTGTCCGTTGTCTGCTATCACCGCATCAAAAAATCCGTATTTTATCATCCTGTTCTAATCTCCTATCCATGTGCTCAATGTAGGTACTATAGTTACTCCGTCATCGCTTACACTTTCTATCACCTCTGTTATTCTTGGATTTGCTGATATGCCATACTTGTTTATTACAGTAACTACGTCTCCTAACCAATAATCACTGCCATATTCATATATGCTGCCGGTCTCTATGCTTCCTTCATATTTCTCTACAAATCCTGATTCTGCAATCAGCTTTGCGCCGGCAGCTTGCAGCATATTCTGATACTCTGAATCCGATACGTCTCCGTTGTTTGATGACACATCCCTTGCATCCTTATACGTTTCGTACCGGTCCAGCCCTTCAGCCTTTCCTGACACAGCACGTCGGCGGGCTGTACCTTCTCCCTCTCCCGCTACAAGCACAACATTTGTATACTTTGTATAATCAATCGAATACGTATCATCAATGATATTTTCGTTCTTAGCGCTGAACACGACATGTGGGATATCGTCCTGCTCTATAGATCTATCCTTGCCTTTGTATAAGGTCATTGTGTAATACCCCTGTGAATCTATGTATATATCCCAGCCCGTGTTATATTCGGTTAAAATCGTCGTGACTGCGGTAAGCAAATTGTCACCGGTGAGCTGTTGCTGCAACACATCATTACAAACGTCTTTAAAATCAAGCTTGAAGTTGGATATCTTTCGATCAGAGTCCGACGGAGAAATGACATTCTCATTCAGCAGCTTCTTAATACCGTTTTCAACTGTTCCAGAGAGCACAGTCTGATTCCATATGATTCTTTGGCCGATTATAGACTTCAGGTCATAGCCGGTAACAATAAGATAATCACCATCCTCTTCATCTGTAGAGAGGTTAACTTTCTGGACGAGCATTACATGATGCAAAGATCCATCTGCAGATATATCTACATCCCTCACAAGTCTATTTCCTTTTCGGAGGAGTTGTATCATATAATCATCCGCAGCTATATAGAGCTCAAACTCACCCGCATCATAATATTTCAGATGCCATATTGCACTTTGGTACGTGTCTATTATATCAAGCCGCTCATTGTCCTGATTTAATACATATATGTCCATTTATACTCCTTCATATTCATTCGTATAGATTATATTAGTACAAATATGTTCACGCCCCTCATTTGCAGTCTGGCCAATATGATTAATCCCAGGACGCAGGCTTAACCAGCTTGATGACGCTGTCATATTATTGATAAGATTTCGTGTTTTATTATGATATATTCCTTTGATCGACTTACGCCCCGTGCGTGAATCTATCTCAATAACCTCGCCTTTGTTATAGCTTCCTTTAATTTCGATAAATGCACCTGTCTCTATCATATATACCTTAGGGTCTACTACAGTAGCATTGAAATGCAACCTGCATATAAAGCCTATCTCGTCATCTGACTCGTTATATATAGATGTCTCCATATTTTGATCATATATTCCAAATACAATATACTTTGTTAAAGATGCATTATCATAATCGCACACTATGTCTCCAGCGTTTACTACAAGATGATATATCCTGTATGTACCGCTCGTGAGGCCAATATTAACCGAACACCTATTACTTGTATCAAAAGCAAGTTTAACTTTGTTCCAACCCTTCCGAAGCTCTATCTTTTTTATATACTGCCCCGCCGTTACAGACAAAAATTTATCCGCATCTGACCAGACCCAACCACACATTACATATGATCCTTTTACCTTTATTACATCATATATTCTTAATACAGCATCTGAAGAGAGTGATATTTCGCACATTGTATCAATCTCACCAAGGGGATTTTCCTTCATGCAAGTGTATTTTTTGTTCATTTTCCCTCGCAATTCTTGATTTTATTACTGTTCTGAATTTGGCAGTTCGATAGCTATTCTCCATATTGATCCTACATTACCTGGGATAAAATATTCCTGGTCATTTACAATAAAACTTTCGCCAGCGGCACCTGTAGCAGGATCTGGCCCTGCTAATATATAATATGCTGATGGCATAGCAAGATGCCTTGTAGGGAATACATATTGAGCAAGACTTACCACATCATGTATATTGCTAGCCTGACTCCATGACTGAGCATAATAAGATACCTCATCTATATCAGAATAAATGATATATCTTGCGGAAGTGAATGACATATAGGCTGTTCTATCTTCATCTGTTTTTAAATCTTTTGCAGGCAATACGATATGTAATAGATCAGTAATGTTAGATTCCTCATTGATATTTCCAATTCCGAACACCACTCCTTCCTTGCACACCACATAATGCAAGAATGCATTCGCCGCACCCGAACTAGTTGATGTGGACAAACTCACAGTATTTGAAAAATAATATCCTGAGGAGGAAGGGATCGCCCCCTGAATTACAGTTTGCATCTTCAGGCTATATTCAGAAAGACTAAATTTAAACCCTGTTGTGTTGTGGCTGTCATCTCCCATGTACAATATCCACGTAGTGTTAGGCTCTATGATATTTAGCTTCATGCCAAGGGCTGTCGCAATCTCTTGCATTTTTGCATCGTCAACGCCCGCACTGTAGACTGTTGAATCAGCCGCTTTTTTTCCAAGCCTTATTTTTAGTACGCTATATCCCATCAATTAACCTCCGTTTCTGCTGGCAATAATCCATATATGCCGCATACATACCCATATGGTTTTACATATAAAGATGTATTAACAATCATCCCATACGCTCCTGTACTAATCTTTTTCGCATTAGCGATCATATCATCAAAAGATTCATTGCTTGCGGTCGGCACTCCCTTCTCAGTGATGACTTCCGCAAGCTTTTCTTTGACATCACTGCCACGTTTTTTTACATCTTCAAGTGTCTCAATAACATTTTTTTCTATCTCAATAAGACCTTCTTCTATATGGTCCATCTGCGCAGCCGATAGCACTTCCCCGGGCTGAAAGTTCTGCTTCTTGTACATAGTCATACCTCCGTTTTCAGTTGCACCGGTGCAACTTACCCTAATGTACTCTCTTCAAGTTTGTCTGAATTAAGTATCAATGTCGTATCTGTCATATTTATAAGTTCACATCTGATGTCATCAAGCCCCGCTCCTCCTGGCACGAGATTTGATGCGATCAGTGTATAGAACGGAAACGAAAATTTGGGTGTAGAAACAGAATTGACAACTGTCATCTCCTGCGCATCAATGAACGCCGGAGCCGGACACAGGATACTAACCTGCGCTACCTGTGTCCGGGCAAATAGATCTGTTTCAAATGATTCCACATATCCATCTATATATACATTTCTTGTACTATTTTTAAAAAACACCCTGATCCATGCACCTGTAGATATGTACTTATACAGATTAATTCTGCTTGTCTCTATATCACGCTGTGGATATATCATAAGGACTATATTTCTCTTTTGCTTTTTCGAGCTTATGTACTTTGCACCGGGCATATTTGCCACTGTTGCAGTGACAATGTTTGCATTTTCCGGAGACAATCCCGACGCGGTAACTATATAGTCCTTATTCTCCGTCAGCTCTAACCTGTCACCTGTCGCATTCTGTATAGCAATCTGATACATCTATGACACCTCCGGCTTCCTTGGATCGATAAGATTCTTTGTCTGTCTGTATATTTCAAGGCGGTTCAGTGGTTTTGGTGATGAATTATTCTGTACAAAGTTGTATGTAGTGGTATTATTCGTGGTCGATCCACCTTCTCCTCCACCTCCTGACTTTGGTCTCGGCATATGTTTCTTTACATCGTCAAGGTTAAAGCCTTCATCTGTGACACTTTTTGCCTCGTCCACTATTCGCCTCAGAGATTCATACACCTTATGCTTGTACAGATCCACACCATCTGCTACACCAAGATCAAGAAATTTTCCAATTTCGTCTCTGGCTCTTCTCGATGGCGAATGTATTCCGAAAAAGTTCTTGAGTTTGTCCATGACGCCATCGGCAAACCCTTCGAGCTTATCTGTCAGCCAGCCAAACTTGTCTGTTATTCCATCCCAAAAGCCTTCGATGAAATGCCCTCCAATGTCCTTGATATCGTCAGGCAGCCCCTTGATCGCATCCTTTATAGTCTCAACAAATTTTCTTCCGGCGTCCTTGGCCTTCTCCTTGAGATTTCCACCAAACTCAACAACCTTTTGTATTCCCTTATCGAATATGTCCTTGAGTTTGTCTGGAATGCTTTCTATTTTTTCAGCAAGTCCATTAACGAATTTCAGTCCATACTCAGCAGCCTTAGCAACCATATCGCCAAACCAAGCTATTACTTTTGCAAGTATCTCCCCGCCAAATGTGGCCAGTTTTGGTCCTAATTTAGCAAGGGACATCATGATAGATGCTATGATCTGAGGGACAGACTTTCTAAGCTCTAATATGATCTGTGGAATGGCCTGGACAAGTGTCATGAACAGTTCGACCGCACAGTCTAAGAGCAGAGGTATGTTCTCGATCAGCACCTCTATGATGGTCGTTATGATCTGAGGCAGTGCATCTATGATGGCAACTGTGATCTGAGGCAGTGCATCTATGATGGCCATCCAGAACGATATGCAAGCCTCCAGGAGCTGTGGTATAGCGCCAAGAAGTCCAGATACCACTGAATCTATGATCTGAGGCAGCGCAGCGACCAGCGAATCTATGATCTGAGGCACCGCCGAAACTATCGCCATTAAGAGGGATATAGCCCCATCGGTCAAAGCCTGATAGCCAGATAAAAGCCCGTCTATCAACGCCTGGATAATCTGAGGAGTCGCAGCGACCAGTGAATCTACGATTTCTGGAAGAGCTGACACCAGCCCTTGTACAAGCGTTATGCCTGCATCTATGAGTTCAGGCAGCTTGGCCAGGATAGCAGTAATGATCTGAGGCACCACATCTGCTGCCTTGATAGCTATTTTCGGAAGCTGTTTTGACAGTCCGGATAATATCTCGGATGCCATGTCTATTGCCGCATCTGTTATATCAGGTAAGGAATCAAGCACTCCTTGTATAAGACTGCCTGCAATGGATATACCGAGATTGGCAGCTCTTGGCAGCATTGATGTTACTTCATCGAGCGCCATGAGTATCAAATTACTGACTGATTCTCCAAGTGCTTCATCCGCACCTTCTACGCCAGATATAGCATCCTTAATGGCTGGCATAAGATCATTAGTAACTTCCTGCACAAACTCTCGCATTGAGCCTGTAGCAGATTCATATATAGTAATGCCAAGATCTTCGTAAGCACTGTTCAGAGCCTTCAGGTCGCCTTCAAGGTTGTCATTCATGACATTAGCCATGTCCTCAGCGGATCCGCTGCATTTTCTCAGTTGCTTCTCGAAGTCTTCTGCATTGCTTACCCCTGCATTAAGGATAAGGTTCAGACCCTTAATTGAATCTGAGGTAAACGTTGACGCAAGAGCTGTGGCCTTCTGAGCATCACCCATGCCATCCGTTGCTTTCTCGACATCCTTCAGAATATCAGTAAGATCTCTGTAGTTTCCCTCAGCGTCCATGACCTGGACATTTGCATCACCGATGGCAATAGATCCATCTTTCATCTTAGCAGTCATATCTCGCATGACTGCTGTAAGAGCTGTTCCACCTTCGGAGCCCTTAAGTCCCTGATTCGCCATCATTGCAAGAAGGCTTGTAGTTGTCTCGATATCCTGTCCGGCAGCATTGAGATTGGCAGCACAATTCTTATAGGCTTCGCCAAGCTGTTCGGCTGATGTATTTGAATTGCTCTGCGAATAAGCAAGCAGGTCGGCAAAGTACGCACTGTCTTTTGCCTGCAGGCCAAATGCAGACAGGTAATCTGTCACCATGTCAGATGCCTTGGCCAGATCCATACCTGATGCCGCTGCAAGGTTCAGTACACCTCCCAGTGCATCTGTACTCTGGTGTGCATCCCAGCCGGCGAGAGCCATGTACTTTAATGCGTCCGCTGACTCGCTTGCGCTAAATACCGTAGATGCTCCGAATTCTTTTGCTGTGTCCGACAGGAGTTTCAGGTCTTCACCTGTTGCCCCGGATATAGCCTGGACTTCGCTCATAGAAGATTCAAAAGTTCTTCCGGTCTCAAGTGCATCTGCAGCAAGATCCTTAAGTCCGTCAAGCGCCTTGCGAATTCCTTCAGCAACAAGATTTGCCAACACACCTTTCATCACAGTGAATCCTTCGCTGGATTCCTCTGCCGCTGCTCCTGCATCTCTGGCACCATCTTCAAGATCATCATAACTGTTGTCGAGTGCGTCTGCCGCATCATTAGCATCTTTTAATGCTTTCTTGTTGTCTAAGAGATCTGTTGACAGATCATCTATCTGCTTTGCAAGATTCTTTGCCGCTTCCGAATTCTTACCCTGTGTCAATACTACAGATGCATATTCTTTCTTGATATCAGTGAGGCTCTTCTCCTGAGCATTGATTGTATCTGAGAGATGTTCTGTTGCAAATACAGTCTTGTTATTCTCCTGTGTAAGCTCGGCAAGCACATTGTTGTACTTATCAATACTCTTTTCAGTCGCCTTAATCGCTGCTTCCTGATTCTCGATCTTAATCTTGAGATCGACTGCAGCCTTTGAGTTCTCTCCGTACTGATTTTTAGTGAGCTCATATTGCTTACGATAGTCCGTTAATATACTTCTCTGTGACTGCAGATTCTTGCCGAGCTGGGTCAGCTTACTGCTCACCCCATCAGCACTTTTAGACCAGTTGTCCAGTCCCGCTGTAGAGTTCTTGAATTCTGCAGATGCCAGAGCCATCTGCTTCTTTGCTGCCGTGATATTTTTAGTCAGATCACTGATGTCTACTTTAAATTTAGTTGTCGCTTCGTCTGTCTTCTTCGCCAATCATTGCATTACCACCAGCCTGCATCATCACTCGCTCTGCGTCGTCTCGGCTTGTCCTTTGTCTGTGCCTCCCGGATCTGCATCCGCCTCACGTCTGCATACATCACAAGTACATCGTGATATGATGTTTTAGTGAGCGTCAGCGGATTAAGTCCTGGATATAATACGCACAAATTATTTATGATCAAAAAAAGTGTCTCATCAAGGGGGATATCTTCCCCCTCATCTAGTTTTTTGGGTCTGTCGGGATACTGAGCATATCCTTTATGGCAACTACAGCTATATTCTTAATTACGGTAAGGAGTTCCTTTATCTTGACATGATCCCAGTCGTCATTTTCCATGTCTGGAAAAGCTTCAGAAAGGATTGATACAAGATCATTCCATTCTTCGAATATCAGTGAGAGCAGTGTGGCATTATCGAGATTCTTGTAATCAAACAGGGCCATGAGCCTTCTGACAGTGCCAAACTCCAAGTCAACGGTATCTGCCTTGCACTCCTTCTTTACCGTCTTTTTATCTTTCTCATATACTTTAATTGTTATATCCATCTTATCCTCCTATTAATAAGCGTGAAGAGTATACCCCTCCACGCCGTTTGTAAACATGATTTACTGATGTGATTCCGCCTGATCTACTGTCGCCTGAGAAGCCTCAATCCAACTGTCCGGAGTATGTACTTTCTTGAAGAACTCATCCTCATCAACATCCTTGTATCGGTCGTCAATGACTATTCCCTTGACAGAACACTTCTTCCACTTACCATCCTCAAGCTTTCCGTGCTCAAACTTATGCTTCGTCCTGATTGCGGTAAATGTAAGCGACTGGTTATTTGACGTAGTGCCATTGTCCTCTGTCTGGGATGTCTCGTCAGGGATTGCAAATGTGCCTTTATGTCTTACTACATACCTATACTTGCCATCTGTACCCTTTGTCCTGTAGCCAAGCGCATAATATGTTGTATCTCTATCACCTTCTACAAGCATCCCTGACCCCTTGTCAAAGGACTTACCTGTAATCTTTGCATACATATCAAGCTCAGGAACTGAAGTAGTCAAAGTGATCGTATCAGGCCCCTCAGAGCTGATGACAAGCATAGGCTGATTGTCATAATACTTTGACTCGGAGCTCGTCTCCACCGTCTTGCTGACTTCTGCTACCGGAGCAAGCGGCTCCCAGTCGCCTGTTACATATCCATGTTCCGCCTCTGTGCTGTTGTCGTCACACTTAACCTCCGCTATGCAGAGCATGTCAACGCCACGGAATTCTATTACCTTATCGTTCATTGCTTAATCCTCCATGTATAAGACTCCGATACCTCTTCCTGTGTGTGTCGGCCTGTCACTGCCCACATCATGCCCGGAGTCATAAATTATAAAACTTTTTTCCTTGAGCTTCTTTTTTGCTGCACGCAGGACTGAGTATGTTTTTTCAGGATCAACTGAATAAAAATTGACATCAAAATCCTGTACTTCCATCGTTGCCGTGTTGTCATAATAACCAGCCTCTTCTGATGAGTTATTCCAGAATGTAAAGAAATGTTCCGGGTATTTATCACCATCAGTGAAGCTCCCCTGTCTGTATGCCTCATACCCTACGCTTTCGAGAATGCTTATCAATATATCTTCCATATCAGCCTCCCATTCTCTTATGTATAGCTTCTGAAAAGATCTTTTTCTGTTCCTCAGCTATCATATTCTTTGTTTTTCTGCCATACACAGCATTTTTCAAGCCCTGCACCGGACGCATCGTCGGTGTACCATACATCAGGAATATTGACGTAAGCCCGCCTTCCGCAAAATCAAATCCAACCTTGGTTGAAGCTGTTAAACCCTCCCATTCGATTGGATAATTATCACGAATCGAGCCAAGGGTTCTACCGGTCTGCTTATGTTTTTCCATGATAGGTGTAAGCCTTTCAGCTACAATCTGATTAGCAACCTTGAGACTTTCCTCCGTGGCCTTCTTAACATCGCCTTCAAGGCTGTCAAGCTGGGCCACTATGTCCTCAAATCCTTCAAACTCAAGCCCTATCCGGTTTCTGCTTTTTGCCATCACGCACCGCCTTTCACAGCCTTAACCTTGACCTTTAGGTAAGTATTCGCCATGTTGATATTTTCAGGTGTGCCAAGGACTTCATAATCCTTGCCATACACCCTTATCCTTGATGCAGATGTAATGTCTGGCCTATACCAGGTTTCCACCGTGGCCGTATCCTCTACAGCAATAACCCCATTGTCCTGTGTCTCTGTGCCGCCAAAAGTCTTAAAGCTGATATAGATATCATCAACTTTTGTGAATATTTTCTTGTTAGTTCCTTTGACCTTTTCATAAGATGGCGTCATAAGCTCTGCCGGCACGGCATACGGCAGATTTGGTGTATATGCTTTCATGTCTCCGCCTTTCTGCATGTCTTTCTACAGCCAAGATTCACTATACGCATATGCGTGTACTCACTCAGTTTTTTGTAGTTAAAGAGATCATCGACAGCGCAGCATATTGTTCCTATCGCCTCATCCGAATTAACAAGTTCCTCCGACGCACCAGCGTCAACCAGCATCTGCTTGACTTCATCAAGGAGTCTGCCTATGCGGGCGTCTTGATATGAACCTGTTATATTCATTGATTCTTTACAAGCGGTAAGCTGGTCTTCTCTGGTCATTGCTACTCTTTACTCTCCCTTATTCTCTGTTGGCTCTGTTGATGATGCCGGCTCCTCGCCCTTCTTGATGATAAGTACACCATTCGGATCAACGAGCTTTCCATCAACAATCATGATACACTTGTTCTTAATTTCGTTGGTGTCATGATCAACCCACTTGACTGTGGTCATCTGCATGTTTGTGTTGATTGCATAGTCTGTTCCCTTGAAAAATACTGCAACAACATCACCCTTAGCCGCATCATCCCACGATGATATGAGATCATCCTCGACAGTCTCAACATCCTTTCCCAGGAAGCGGTATGATTCCTCGCCATTAATGCCGTAGTTAGTCCTTCCGATAGGCTGTCCGTTCTTATCAACCATGCCGTCTATATGTCCGTCAAAGGTTGACTGATTCATGAAGAACGCACCATTCCTATATGCTTTCTTCATCTTTGCCTTAACCTTTTTATGCCAACCTTCCCAGGATGCGAATTCTGATGGTGTCATTGTTATAATATTTGCCTTTGGAATCCTAGTATCTGTAAGGATTCCAAGAGGCTTTGATGTTCCGTTACCCTTAAAGACTGATATCTCTATAGCCTTAACTATAGCCTCTGTAGCAAGTGGTACGAACAGCGCCTGAAATGCCTCCAGTGTAACTACGTTAGCAAGCAGCGTCTGAGCGATCTTACACTCTATGCCATAGTATGAGAATGTAATCTTCTCATCAGCCTTGATTTCCTGTGAATCAGACTTTCCTTCTCCAACCCACGTAGCCTCTGGCTTAAGAGAAAGAACAGGTATCGCAATGCCTCCCTGAACATTCAGCTTACGGATGATCTTGTATACGTTTCCATAGGTATCCATCTTCGTAATGATCTCGTGCATGAGTGATGTTGGTATCACTGCGCTGGCATCTGCCACGCCTGTCACCGCATCAGCTCTGAGTTCATGTGGGATTTCTACACCCCTACACACATATTCCATGAACGCATGACGATACTCTGGGGTATCATGGCGATCTACATTATCATCAGATCTCTTATTAGTTGCAAATGCGGCAAATGGTGTGCCCCCACGGAATTCAGCATTAGCAGGCACCTGTGCTCTAGAATTGTCGCCGTCATCTCCAGGGTTACCATCATCTCCTTCGTCATCAAGCTCTGCAAGCTGTGCCTTTGCATCCTCAAGCTCTGTAAGTACTTCATCTAAAGTATCTCCAAGGCTACGGACTTCATCAGCTGTAGTAGCTGTCTTGATGCGATCCTTGAGTTCTGTGGCTCTCTTGTTCTTCGCATCAATAGTCTTTTGTAAGTAAATCCTTAATTTTTTCTTCATCTTTTCTTTGCCTCCTTATTTGTAAAGAATCTCTGCTTTCAGCTTTGCAAGCTCCAAATCCGTGTCAGACTCCTCCGACTTAGCCCTCACGCTGTCCAGCGTGGATTTGACACTATCCAGCGTCTCCTTCGCTCTTGCTGAGATTTCAGTAGCTTCATACGCCGGGAAGGTTACCGCAGATACTTCAAACACACTACTCACCTTCCTGATGTGTCTGAGGGGATGATCACTTTCAAGATTCTCCCACTCCTCATCATCTATGGTAAACATAAACGACATGCCGCTTATGTCTCCTCTCTCAACTGCACTGTACAGATTTGCTGCATCAGTATTTCTCTCCGCATCGAGATTAACCCTGATGTGCATTCCTTTATCGTCAACACTCATCTGCATTGTCGAATTCTTGTTATTCCGCCTCGACCTGGCCAAAGGGATCATGTTCGTGTTGTGATTCACAAGGAATCTGACGTCTCTAAGATCAGCCCCATCCAGCGCACCAGGTTCTATGATCTCATCAAAGTAGCCAAGGTCTGTTCTGCTGCCATATATGATCGGGCGACCTTCCAGATAATATCCGTGCTCGTCATCGTGTTTAGCCCTGACTTCAAAATCATATGCCCTTGTTACAGTCATTTTTTCTGTATCACTTTTTCTCATCGTTCTGCCCTCCAAGTTTCTTCTGTTGATATATCCACGCCTTGTTGACGTCAATATAATTAAGCGACTGCATTCTCTTACCTTCGAGCTCTGCAAGTGGTTCAAAGCCAAATGCATTTCTCTTTTCATTTGCATAAAGGTCGCCCGAATCACCTAGGATTCTTACCATCTCAATTACCTGATCCGTCGTCATGAACTCAAGAGTCTTCGTATAGAACCGGATCTCATGGCCTCTTGCTTTCTCCCCAGGAGTGAAAATGGTTTTAGTGAACGCCTGCCCTATTTTTACAACAATAGGTTCTATAGCTTTCTGGAAAAAAGCCTCATACTGAGCTTTTGTATAATCGCCTGTAAGGATCGGGATAGATGTGCCATAATTTCTCAGGATCTTCTCGTCGACAAATTTCAAGGTATCTGGATCAATGAGCTTAATGTCCGGGGTAATAGGTGTATATTCTGTCTTCAGATCGAGAGGAAGAAATCCGCTCAAACTCTGATTGATCTTCTTCTCAAAATTCTTCAGCGCCGTCTCTGTCGCATTGTCATCATCCATGTATGTGTTGAACTTAACTATTCCTGTTATGTTCATCCCTCTCTTGGCTGCCCTGCTCACACTTTCAAGAAGGTCCTGATTGATCTGCAGAGTCTTCAACAAGCTTTGATTATCCGGTTGGCCAGCTTCATTTCCGCCCATGAGTTCATTGACACTATATCTATATCTGATATGTATCACTTCACTGTATGGCAATGTCATCTCATAGCCATTTGCAAATCCAAGCTTGACATACAGGGTGTTGTCCTTGTCCTGCTGCCATTCGACACTGGTCGGAAGCACCGGATATAAACCGGTGTACTTCCTCTGCTCCTTTCCGTTCGCATCCTTCCAGGTGTAGAATGTCGGGATTATCCAACTGTTATAATTCAGCATCAGATTCCACATGAACTTTTCAATAAAATCTGCTGTAGTCATCAATTCATTTGGCTGCCTTAATAACCGCTGTATGTCACTGTTTACCGGGATGATATCTGATCCCTTGGTCTTTATGTGCTTGGGGATCAGCTTAATGCATTCCTGGACGATGCAGCTCACAGCCTGCTGTACTACGTCACTTGCGTATATATCCTGTCCAAACTGGCTATATATAGGTGCATATCCACTTAGCATATCTGCAAGATATGTATTTGTTTTTTTCTTTCTAATCAGGTTATTAAACCAGCCCATTCTACTTACCTTTCTTATTTACCCTTGACAGGAATTCACTCTTATGTCGGCGAAACATCTCATATACACCTATGAGTGTTACCGAGCCATCTATCTTATTTTCATCGTTAGTCTTGATACACAGTGCCTGACGCTTATCATCCATCTTCAGACACGAGTTTTTAAAGTTCCATCTATCTACCGGATTCTCGTTATAGTTGATCAGACGGCTCTTCAAGTCAGCCTCGACAAGTCTCAGTGCATTGTTCAGTGTCGCCGCATTCTGCAGCACCATCTCAAGCTCTTTGCCTTCTCTTGTCCAGCCATACATGGACATTCTCTCTATCCAGTCTTTGGAAAACCTCTGATCGTAACCGCAATATATAATCCTGATCTTATAGTCCTTGTACAACTGATAGAACCAATCTGCCACTACCGCAAGATCTATCTCGTTATCCTGGCATACTGCTATATATCCGGCGTCCGCCCATTCCTTATAGCGGGCACCCGCTTTATGATCGTCCTTATCGGCGTCCAGTTTTTGCCGTGGGATGAAATACTTTGTATATATATACTTTGTGTCATCGCCTGGTCTCATCATGAGCACCTTTGCGCAGCATAGATCTGTTGTCTCCGCAAGATCGACCATTCCAAGGGCAATAGCTCCTCGCATATCTTCAATGTCATATACCGCCTTGTATGTGTAATCCTCAATATTGAGCCAGCTCTCTGTACCATTCTGCTTAATGTTAAAATCCTTCGACAGCACGAATATACGGTCTGCCTTTGACTTCTTTGCAAGTTCAACCTGTTCCTCAAGATATTCAAGTTTTTTCACCATTCCAAGTGTAGGGTTCGACTTGTACCAGCTCTTTGGATTTGTCCAGATCTCCATCTCCGAATCCTGTGTGTATAGCCAGTCAAGTCTTCGCTTGCTTGCCATCGAATCATCTTCACGGTATATAGCTGCATGAGCTTTCTTAAGCTCATCATCAAGGAATCCCTCAAATACAAATCCATCTGTCGTGATCAACCATAGTTTTGGATTATCCTTAATACTCTGGGACTGCTCTATTGACTTCACAATGACATTCTGTTTCATCTCATGAACTTCATCGACCACAGCAAAATCAATGTTGCGTCCTTCCTTATTTCTTGTACGGTCCGTGAGCTTGGTCATCTTTGATCCATTGTTCAGATTGGATATTCCAAACTGATTTTTCCAGGTGTCCTGGCTCTTCGGATCAACAAGCAGCCTCATAACATCCACGGCATTATATGTAATATTTGCCTGAGCATCATCATTCGAGGATGCGACTATATCTGATCCAGGATTTCCAACTATAAGTTCCGCAAATGCCAGGCCTGCACATGTCTCTGTTTTGCCGTTTTTTCTTGCTATCTCAAGCAGCACTCTCTTAAACCGGTCAAACCCGGTATCAGGCATTTTGAAGCTGTATGCAGCTTCGATGAGTGCCTTTTGCCAGTCCATAAGGACCATGGCTTGGTTATAGAACGGCGATTTTGTGAGCCTGACACAATTCTCCATGAAATTTATTCTAAGAAGAGCATCTTCTGTATCATATATATACTCACCGGTCTTCAGGTCTTCAGACAAATTCACAAGCTGTGTCTTCAGATCCTCGCCGATGATGTATGTTCCAATCTCACAAAGTTCTTTGTACCGGAGTAAGTTACTATTGTCCGGTGTCCATATCGGTTTATTCTGTATCAGCATTTATCAAGAAACTTCCTCGCCCACGCTCTAAGAGGCGACTCTTCGTCGTCAGCATCAAATCCAGCACATTTCGCAATGATCTTGATGCAGTTTGTGTATTGCTGCATTGTCTCCTTGTAGAGCTTCGCCGCCGGAGTGGCACGCTGTCTCTCAGGCCTTTCCTTATCGACCCGAATCTGTGGCAGTGACCTGTAATATTTAAGCTGAGTTTCCATGTACAATATCTCGTCAACAAGTTGTTCCATGAGCTCACTGCTATTACCTGTCAGCTTTATCAACTCTTCTTTTCTACCCAAATTAATCACATTCTCCTACTATCAAAACATCGCAGTCATGAGATATAGTTGTTTTGGCTGATCCAGCATTGTAAGCATATGCAGTGACACTATACTTGCCGCTTATATCCATCGTTACACCCGAGCAAAAATTGACCGATGCTGCTTCTAAATCCTGTGTATTACACTTTCCTGACACAAGTACCGTTACTGAAAGAGGGTTGACAAATAATTCTCCTATCTTGCCAATTCCTATAGCGTTTGCGGTTCCCGTTTTCCCTGGCTCAATTCCTTTTGCAACCGAGAGGGATGTTTTTATTATTCTAATGTTGTGAGGTTTACAAGGCACCACACAGCCATACGCTGAGTCATCTCCAAAGTCCTTCTCCGTGAGTACCTCCACCTTGTTTAAAGCCTCATCAAAACCATATACAGCCACTTTTGCTCTCCTTTCTGCTCTTTTCATGCATTTTCAAAACCGAAAATCTCATTTTTCGGTTTTCGGTGAAAATTACCACCCCCCAACAGTCCCCATCAGGGGGCCAATCACAGCTCAGGTGGGGGGGAGTATTTTTCCCACCAATCGTTTATGTATTTCTGCCACAACTCCGTATTTCTGTTACCATCTGAATACAAGCGTGACAAACACTCTTCCTTGCCTGTGTCTATAAATATTTCCTGGGCTCCAAGCTCACGGCACAGGCGGTCTCGCTCGCTTATAAGCGGATATCCTCCAACTATATACGCATTCTGCCATTTGCCTGTCCTGTACTTAACACAGTCAAGGAGATAGTCTCTCATACCAAACACAACAGCGTTAAGTCGTGCCGGCTTAACATATGGCTCACATCCCGAAACACACAACCAGATGCGGTCCATGTCTACGATAAGATCACCGGCAGACTTAACACTATCGACATAGGAGGTCTTGCCCGCAAGTGGCGATCCATACACCAGATATACAGACCGCCTGCTGGCAAGTTTATCGTGAATCACATTATGGCATCTGTGATGCACAAGCATTATGTTGTCCGGATTCAGAGATACTGACACATCCCTGTAGTTATCTTCGGTCAGATATATCTTGTGATGGCAAATACAGTCATAAGCCTTCGTGATCGGCTTGTGACAGTATTCACATATGATCTGTCCTTTATCATCTACTCTTTCACTTCTAACTACATATGTAAACTTCTGCCACTCTCTCGAGTGATAGAAGTCTGATAATGTCCTAGAATTCATCGAATCCTCCTATGCTCTTAGCTAAAAGCTCTGATGCTCTCAGCCTGTCCTTAATGTCGTACCTGTTTGAGTCCATTACATTTGTCCAAAATCCCTGAATCTCATTGATTGTAGCTATATGCAAGATAGGGCTTGTAGGATTAACACTCTGCAGATATCTGAGATATGCTATGTACTGTTGCACATCCTGTCTCGCTATAAGCTTATATGCATTACCTCTTGCATACTTCTTCGAGTAGCCGGCACGAATCGCAGACTGTTCTGCATTGCCGGCACACTCACCAATGTAGTATGTGGCCATCAGCTTGAGCTGCGGCTTGAGCTTTGGCTCGTCCATGGCCTCACCCCTTTATATCTTCCGTGTATAATCGAGGGCAATCCAGCCGGCTTTGCTCTTAAGCCGTCCCCATTTCTTCGCTCCTGTTCCACTTTTTTCAGCGATGATCGTATACACTCCCATATCCGTTATCATTCCATTCACCTTGTAATTTGTTCCGGCACCGGCACGGATATTAAGAGCCGGATCCGTTACCTTTACCCTGTACGACTTAAACGATGATGTTGTAGTTGTCGTTTTATTCGTTGTTAATGTTGTAGGCTTTTTCGTGGTCGTAGTTGTAAGCCCCTTCTTGACCTGCTGCCTGAACCAGTCCATATTTTTTCCAAACTTAGCAAGCCAATGATTGCAATCCACATGGTCGGATGCATAGCCTCTATCATGTGCCTCCTTGTGCGATATGACATTGTTGATACTGATGTTGTACTGTTTCATCAGGTATCTTGTGACTTCCATGGCAACTGCAAAAGCCTTCTCAAAATACTTCTCATCCGTAAGATCATCCTCACAGACCTCAATCTGTATATATCCTCTGTTGTAGCTGCCCTTCCAGCCGCTACTACAACCCCAGCACTGGAAATTCCACGGCAGTGTCTGAACAAATCTAACGTCACCCTTCAATGTCTTGCCTACAAATCCATGTACACACACATCGGTCTCAGGATGATTCCAGTCGTTCTGATATATGTTGTATCCGATGATGCCATCATCCGGCTGCACATATCTTCTGAGGTTTGGATTGTTACACCCTGTAGAATGTATGATGATTCCCACAGGAGTCATCCTCTTCGCCTCTTTATAGCAGCCATTATTTGTTAATAAGCACTTAAGCATGTTCATTCTCCTCATGTCTTTCAAGGTCGTGTATTCGCTTGTTAGCAACCTCTATCTTTTCCTCGAGGACTGGGATGCGCTCTGCAAAGTTATTATGCTTATCAACTTTCTTTTCAAGCTGCTCTATCCGATAGCTTGTCATCCTCAGTCCGCTAAGTGATCCTATACATGTACCAGCCAGGCTGAGCAGGCCGACGATGATTGTATCTGTCATTCCTACTCCTTATTCTGCTTAACAAGCTGATTCACATATACTGCTGCCCCTGCTACAAGTATTCCCTGCGTGACCGCCGTAAACACGCTCATGAGACATATGCCGCTGACTGCTGCCACATATATTGCACTGAGCACTATGCCTATAATTCCGAGCATCACCGGGATATACTTGTCATTAATCTTCTCTGTCTTCTTGAGCATCAAACCTAAGATATAAAGCACCGGTATCAGTACCAGAAGCTCCGGCTTGATGTAATCCTGTAACTTATCCATCTAACCACCTCCGCATAGTGTGGACATGCACCTGATACTTGTCAGGTGTCATGCCCCTTTTTCCTCATTTTCAGATATTTTCATATAAAACACCAGTGCGCCCATAGGCATATAAAAAGAGCCGGTAATAATACCGACTCTGTAAAATGTTGCACCGGTGCAACTGCATGGGCTGTCATCCCAACTCAATCATATCTGGATACTTGTTGTAAAACTCAAGACAAAGCTTTCTCTTGTTGCGGAGTATTGTGCTTACATCAACATTATATTTTTCAGCGATGACTTCTAGTGTCATATGATCTCTGTAATACATTGCCAAGATATCGCTGTAGGTATGATCACTCAGCTTATCAAGAGTGTCCTTGATTGTTATATCCTTCATGTCGCTATCGTAGTATCTTGTGAGAATATTCCCAACCGAGGATAGTATAACGCTATCATTATAGCGTAGCATATTCTTCCGCAGCATAGAATCGATTGTGGCATTTACCACTTTCTTGATATCCGCATCAGTCACCTGCCACACCTCCTACATATCGTCTACATGACTTGCAAGCATATCTGCCATGTGAGTAAGCAGCACTCCAGAGCACTCACGAACAGCATTACCATAATAACTCCATTCCTTTTTATCCGTGTACGCTCCCATGTGGTATCTTATACACATTTTCTCTTCCTCCGTAAGATCCACATGCCCCATAAGTATTATGAGGCTCTTATCGCCATGTCCCCAATACCTTGTTTCGTCGTTCCATTCGTACCCGGCTTTTGTTGCCTTGTATTCGTCGCACTTACACACATCATGCAGTAACCCTATGATAAAAGGTGACTGCCATCTGTCCCACTTGTATCCCAGGGCACTTGATATTTCACTGAGATATTCAGCCACACGCCATGAATGTTCATACAACCCGCCCTCATGGGATCCATGATACTGTGCAGATGCCGGCGCATTAAAATATCCTATCGACTCAAGCCAGGGTACTATCTCTGGCATATTTATTGAGTCAAATATTCTTTTCCGATCCTTTAACACCATATCTTTTATAATGTCCACGCTTACGTAGTTACTCATATTTATTTTCTTCACTTGTACCGCCTCTTTCCTTGTCTTTTTTTCTGTAGATATTCTCCGTATTCCTTAGGAGTTTTCTCTTCCTTCATAACCAACAAGCCATTATAGATCTCCAGTGCTTCACCACAATCCTGCAATACTTTATTCACTACTTTTGACACCTCACCTAGTGCACGTTCTATCTCATCATATTCGGTGTCTGCTGCCCTGGCTGTGCCCCCAACCAAGGCCACCTTATCGCTCTGCTCAACCTTTCTCATTGCATCGTCTGCTGTCACATCCAATTTACTATCTGTCCCAGTAGGCATTACCTATCTCCTCCTTTGTTATATTTTGCCTTGAAGCTCTATTTTGCAGCGCACTTATTTTTCATATATCTAACCGCAAATCTGCTGCTCTCTTTTTCAAGCTCTCTCTGTCCACGACATATAAGATCTGCAACATACTGTTCAGCCTCTCTGTAACTGACCGGTTCGGTAAAGTCTATGTATACTGATACCTTATGTGTACTCATACAGTCCTCACACTCTACGGCCAAGCTGTTCATTTCGATATCTTTCGTCTCTCTCATTTCGTTACTCCTTATCTATCTTTTTGATGTGTAATATATAATATTTCCGCCCTGGCTCAGCTCCCCACTCTGGCTTGCCTGTGCCTATGCTGAGCGTACACATCGCTTTTATCTGTCGACTGGCCGCTGAATATCCATTACGGAACACTATCGGTACTGGCCACTCTACTCGATCAACCTCTGGCAAAACATTGTGTAACACTTCATCATCTACACATATGGCACCGAAGGCATTCAGGAGTCTGCTGTCGTAGTAGTCTTTTATCTCCCTGTATTCCTCTTTCTTTTCTCCAGAGACGATCATATCAAACCACTTACGTTTTATCGGCAATGTCAACATTTTTCTTTACCCTCCAATAACCATACATGGAGCTATTGCGAGTGAACTGTTCCCGGTCTGCCTGCGGTAATAACCACCGCCGCAACACCAAGTACCGGTTTCTGCCCAGGCTGACGGACACCTCAGCCAATATGCCTTATATTCTCCATCTCCATTTGTTTTGATCGTTCTCTCCTGCATTCTGTAGTATTCGTACCCGTTTACCATCTCATCAACAGATGGCACGAACGCCCTATCAAGAGTATCATTGCCTATTGTATTTGTGCTTTGCCGTACAATGAGCAGCTTCTTGAAACTTTCATCCAGTCCTGGAAGAAAAACCTGGTGCAGATACTTGCGTATATCTGACCTTTCCCATGCAAGAGTCCCCTGCTCGCTATATTTCATGATATCGTCAAGCACATAATGAGTCTGGACCGTCACCGTTCCCTCTCCATCCTTGTTCAGGTCTATCACATCAAGCAGCAGCATCTTATCCCTGTATCCAACTGTAAGCTGATCTCCTACGCTGAGTAATTTTGTCACTCTGCCTTTGCGGACCATATCAGCAAAATCTTCCACAGACAGATCCGCTTCTCTTTTTGCTATTATTTTCAATTACGCCTCTCCTTTCTTGACAAGCATATCTTTCTCAAGCAGACTTGTATCCTCTATCAATGACAACAGTTCTGTTTCAAGCTCTGTCTGTCCGTGATAATAGTTGCAGTATAAGGTCATCACATTATTTGTGATATAGATCAATCCATGCTGGCCAGTAGTCCATTTCTGAGGCTGAATCTCCCCTCTCTCTGTTTCGACATTCATCGCATCAATAAGCTCTGTAAACACAGAGTTTATGTACAGCTTGCTCATATCATCGCTTTCATATATCTGATACAGGCTTCCAAAAGTCTTTACATATACATCCGTCTTGCTGTATCTCTTGCCGGGCTTATACATAAAGTATCCTTCAATAGTCTCTAGGAGCTCTTCCTGCTTTTCCATATTTTTCCCATTTTTTATATAGCTCCATGCCTCTCCCTGCGGCGGCAGCTCCCCAATAAACTCGGCAAGTGCAGCCATCACCTTATTGTGAAGGAAGCTCCGCCGTACACTTATGCCCCATTTTGAGCTCTGTATTATTACAAGATCCGGTGTGCAGGCTACTGTAAGGACATGATGCTCATATGCCGCCTTTATCATTTTCTTAAGTATTGAATAATTAACAAACATAAAACTACCTCCATTTTCTGTAATACAATTCCTCTTCGTTCCAGTTATCATAGTGACTCTGTAAGTACCCTTTAAACATCTCAAGCATTTCTACCCGCCTGCCCTGATGGCCATTGTCCAGCATCGAGTGATGATACTGGCAGCCCAGGGCGCCGTTCTGTTCTATTCCAAGGCCACCCTTTGACCTTGGAATGTAATGCATTATTGACATAAGCTGTGAATCAAACCAGTTAATCTTATCCATCTGATAGTTCATCCGGCAAAATATACAGCCTCCGTCCCTTCTTTTAATAACTTCTCTGATTTTTGGTGAAAACTCTTTTGCCTTTGCCTGTTTACTCGCCATTTTCCGACTCCTTACCGACTAATGCCTCTACAGGTGTTGTCATTTTTTTAAGTGTGATAAGCACTTTTGACCAGTCTCCTCTATCTATAGCTATCTGCAGATCAAATATTAGTGTACTAAGGTGTATCTTCAGTCTGTTTTCATCTTCCGAACCTGCTGCCGGATGCTGCTCTGTCTGTTCTCCTGGCAGTTCTGGCGGTGTCATTATGTCCTTGTCACTGACATGTGCATCTTTTTCTTTTATTTCCTCTGCATCTAAAACAGGTTCCATCGTAGCTTTTACTTCGATTGATGCTTTTCCCTGTTGTACCGGTGCAACTGCCTTTTTTTCAGTTTTCTGCACTCTGCTAACTGCCTTCTGGGTAGTCTTTCGTGGTTTCTGAGCATTTTTTTGCTTTTTCTGCTCATCTTTCGCCGATGATGTATTGTCTGATCTCTTTTTGTATAGCTTCACAACTTCCAAAAACGTTGAATTTACTTCGGCTGACGGGTATCTCCAGAATTCACCTGTTCTGATATTAGTGAGAGTTACCTCGTCCTTGCCGTCCATGATCGTCATACCAAGTTTTCCCAAGCCAGGAACCCTTGCAGATACATAACCATCACCCTGTGGAGCAAGTAGCTCTATTGCAGTGTAATTTTCATCATCCCATTTATCTGGCATGTCAATAGCCTTCACGAATGCAAGGAGGCGGTCATCTGTCTGAGGGTGTTCCATCTCGTCAATCATGACCTCAATGTCGCTCACCTGTTTCTCTGTATCAACATCCTCCTTGATTTGCTGTATGTCTGCTTTGCTGTAGGCCGGTGTAAGAGTCTCGTTTATTGCATCCGGGATCTGCAGCATGAGTGATAGTTTTGCATAACCGAAGCCTCTGTACTGCTCAAGTAGCTGGTCGCTGTAACCGCCTTCCGAGAATTTATCATTGATACGCATCCACCTGCTGACGGTGGTCTTATCGATGCCATATTCGGCCTGTGCAAATTCCGTCACACTCGAATACCTGCCTGCAAGCACGTCTGTATCTCTTGCAAGTTTCAACAGATATCCTATTCGGACAAATCCCTCGGCACTCTTGCTAAGTTCCGTATCAAGCTCGGTCTTGAATTCCTCGTAAGTTGTGCTTGGTGTTGCCCTTGTCACATTCGTTATATCTAACATATTTCCTCCAGTCCTAAGAAGTCAGCCTCAAGCACATCTGCAAGGAGTTGCCCCTGTAGTTTTCCATGCCAGACCCTTTTTTCTGCGGCCCTGATCTTCTTATAGTTTTCTTTTCTCTTCTTTTCACTGATCTTTGCAAGTTTCTTATCCTCATCGCTGAGGATCTTCTGTAGCCACTGCTGCCACTCATGAAGGAATGTGACTGCTGCCTTCAGGTCATTGTTTTGGTTATCGCCAACCGTTCGCTTCTGTCTGATGTTACCCGACGGCTCAACTTCAAGCGTATACCACGGCTTACTCGGATTGTCGTTTTTCCGGAGGAAAAGAATGAATGTCTCCCTGGTTTCATACCTTGAAAAATAGAAATCACAGGTATGGATGCAATGCCTGAGCAGAGATCCTTCACGTACGATATCCGTCACCGTCCGTGGTGCCACTATTTGGTAGGCAGAGCCCTTATACTCATACTTCAAGAATCGTGGCAACTCTTTATCAACTTTTGGAAACTTTTTCATGATCTCCTGAGCCGTCTTATCCCACGACTCCTGACTCAACAGATCAATCACTTTTGCATGGTTTTTTTTCAAATTTTTGGGTTTATATATCTGTTCTGCAGATGTATCCATCTGCAGCCTCACCGCCATGTTCATGTAGTCGTTATACGTTGTAAGTGCTTGGCTCATCGGATTTTTGTCAGATGGATCACTCTGCCTGACAAGATAGTTGTATGCCTTGACCAGAGTCATGTGTTCAAGCATGATTTTTAAATTTGGTAAAGCAATATGTTTCTCTGTTAGATCAAGCAAAATATCATCCGGGTATATTGTATTGTCTATCTTCTCTCTCTGCAGATATGACAGATATAACGAGCCTCCGTCATGTGCCACTAATCTTGACAGCCTCATGCGGTCAATTCCAAGAGCCTTTGTGAGCTCTGTCGCTCTCCTGTTTTTAATCATTCCGTCGTTCTTCACCATCTCGCCTGCAAGTCTATATAATCCGGCTTTTGCACACCTTTCGATGTTCGAGTTGTACTTTTCGGCATCAATCCAATCCACCACTGCATTTGTTGTCTTTTTATTATGCTTGAGCACCAGCGGCAACGAACTATGTGCCAGCCCAGTCTTACTCAGATGATACATATTGTCGGTATATATCAGTCCGCCTTGCCAGTTTCCATAGTTGCTATAGCTTGACCGGCACCATCTATGCTCTATATTCTTGTACAGTTCCCATGAATACTGCCATTTTGTGCCGTCCATAATTAGTGTTCTTGTATCTTCATGCAGATGCAACGCTGCATTTATTGTTCCTTGCCAGTATTTTTTTGCATTAAAGTGTCTAACTACAATTCCACCAGCTATATTCTGTATAAGCTGTACCCTATAGTAACCTGTTTCAAGTGTATTTATCTTGCCCGACGACTTGTATGTTATCTCTCGTTTGCACCGAGGGCATATTCCAATCTTGCCATGTAGAGGTTTTTCCTTGAGCTGTACTGTTCTCTCGCAATACGTGCACCAACCTTCTTTTGCACCTGTTTTGCTGTATGTATATATCATGTAATTCTCAGATACAGCCTCGTGAAACACCCATCTTCTAAACGTTTTCGGTGCTTCTGGCACTCTTGCCATGTCTTCATCCCAGGGAGTAGTCTCCCGGCGGCGCTTTTCTGCAAGATTCTGCTGCCGACATTTACGCTGATATTCTACGATGGCCGCATACCCACTCTTATTCGTCTGCAGCGTTTTCTTGATATACGCTGCCTGGTGCTCGTCCATCCACGGATCCTCAGCGCCACTTCCTGACATAAGACTGTCATTCCAATATCTGCCGACAATTTTTACATCGTCGACATTCTTCAGGTTATCGACCATCGCATCCGTCCAGCCTGTCTCTATGTAGTCTTTTGACAGTTTTCGTGTTATAAACTGTCCGTTCTCATAGTCGATAAATATCTCATAGCACGGTGTACATATCCCCTGGCGCATCCATTCCGTTGCGAACACCGCAACTTTAAGAAATCCTTTCAGATGCTGTGCCCTAAGATATACCCCGTACTTGTAAGGGTATTTAATATCTGTCTTCCACCACTTGTTACTGGCTGTTGGCTTGTCTGCTTCTGCCTTCTGCATCATTTCCTTTGTTGCATTTAGCTGTCTAAGGGCTCTGAGTGTCTTTTTGATCATTACTCCACCGCCCTTCTGTCAATGTCGTAGTACACCATCGGTACATACTTCTTGCCATCGATGTGGATGAGCTGCAGCGCCTGGATCTCTTTCGAATCTGCCGCCTCCTGGAGCAGTACCACGTAGTCGCCTTTCTTACCAGCTCCGCAAGGATCTTTGCCCCGCACAAAGACGAAGGATTCACGGCCTGTTACACTGCTCTTATCTTCATGCACCTTGCGGCAAGGCACTTTAGGATGTTTCAGCAGATACTGTGCAGAGGCAAGTATAAAGCTCTGCAGGTCAAGCTGTTTAAGCAGACGTATCTTTGTGCAGCATATTCTGCTCACATCATCTTCATCTACATCTCCAGCGACCTCCACCGCATAGAATACATTGCTGCCATTCCAGCCGTAATATGTCAAACATTCGAGGGGATTCTCGCAGCAATGAAAGCCTGTACTTGCTGTCTGGGCGTCCTCAGTCTCATACCATTTACCAACCTCGTATGTCATCGTGCCTGATCCAAGTACCGCTTCCGGAAGACCTTTCTTGCCTTTTCTGAAACCCTTGTATGCGATCATCGCCTGTCACCTCCGTAGTATTTGTGAACAATTTTCTGCAGTTCTGCTCTACTTGGTACTCCAAGATAAAGCGGCCCACGGAGTTTCTCTTTCTTTCCGTTGTGTGTGATCATCGTTACGTCTACTATCTTGCTATCCACCTGTGTCTTATTCTCAAACGAAAAACTGATAATCTCTGCGAGGCAGTGAGTGAGGTCCTTATCATCATGCTCTATGATATCGTTCGCAAGGGCCGTGTCATTCTGTGCCATCTGAGTGATAGTCTGTACCCAGTCCTTTACCACTCCCTTGCATTCAAGAGATTTGCCCTGAGTCTCTATAATGGATCCGGCCAGATATGTAGCTGTCGCCAGCTCTTCGACCATGCCGTCGATATAGTCCTCTGCATCATCTTCTGTGAGCCCAATCTTCTTTGCATACTCACAAAGTTCATTTGTCTTTCCTGCAGCTTTAAGCTCTGCCGCCCTGGTGTTAATCTCGCTTAATTTCATTTCTTTTTCTTCTCCTTCCGTGTAAGTTCATCCGCCATCCAGCGGCTGTATTCATGTGATATGTCGTAAACTACCGTGCACTGATGCGTCGACAGGAGATACATAAGTTGCTGCCACAAGTCTTTGCTGACCACATCCCGACCCTTCTTTGTTTTCCAGTCGTTCTTCATCCAGTCACCGACATAGTTTTTGGATATAGCGGTTGCAATATATGTCTCTGATACATGCATAGTCAGCTCACAAGGCTCTGTGATCCTTTCGAGTGCCTTGATTGCAGTGGCAAGGGTTGCGCTCCTGGCATTGCACTCTGTCAGTTCTACCATATCCGTGAGTGTCGCCTTGCCCCTAGGGCTTATCCACTCTATGCAGTAGACTCCATATCCTGATACCGGCGTCACCGCCCGAATATCAGTCATCATGTAGATGTCCATCTTCTTCATGTTGCAATCCCCCATTCTTTCCAGTGTGGTGAGCTCCTCGTCCCGGCTCTTATCTCTGTGTACTTGATATAGCTCAAGCCGCTGTAAGGGTTCACGCCCATTCTCACCGAGTTCTTATCTATGTAATATCCCGCCGTCGGCTTCGGCCCTTCATCGATGATCTTTCTCACCGTCCTACGTGTGTAGATCTTCGTCTCCGGTTCCGGCCTGATCAGATTCCGGCTTGATGAATAATTGGTAAGCACTTTCTGATCCTCGGCATCGAACATTGATAGCTGTGTATCTGTCTCATAGTCCTTGACAAGATACTCTGCCAACTTGTCATAGTCCTCATCCTTATATAGCTGCGTGTAGTTTACCTTGTGGGGTTTCCATTTTTCCCTTATGAGCTTGTCCGTGGGTGGTCCTTCCCTAATCCTGTTTATGACCATGTGTATATGTACACCACCTCGCTTGCCAATCTCTATGCGGCGCACCCACTTGTACTGCTCTCCGTACTTCTCATATTGATACCTCATGCGGTCGTTGAAGTTCTTCAGGTCTTTCTTGACCTGATCTATGCACGGCCTTGCTCCCGCCGGATATTTAAGAGTCACCCAGTAGTCATCCTCGGTGAAGTTCGCCTTGAGAAGCCGCCGAACCTTGATCGCCTTGTTTGTCCGGTTCTGTCTCCTGATAGTCTCCGGGGATGCCTTGTTCCTCTTCGCCCGCTTCTCTCCCTTGGCTCCGTACTTACCCATGTATTTGATCTCCACCTCATTGCTCTGTGGAAATCTGTATATATACTCCTTGTATGCCATGAAACCTTATCTCCTGTCCGTCTATGTTTAATATAGTTAAGAGTGTTTTCTTCCGCCCTTCCGGGCGGTTCAAATTGACATATATAAGGCCTTATGCTATACTAAATATGGTGTTAATAAAGCTTAAGGCTTAAGCGGCTCTGTTCTTTGCAGAGTCGCTATTTTTATGCCATGAGCGGCATCTTTCGACCGCCATCTTCTCCATCTTGTCTGATAGTTCACCGCACAAGATTGCAAGGAGAATATAAACGGTTATGAGTGTCCACTTTGCAGGACTCGGATTCATGATGATTAACAACATCACTGCATCTCCTGTGTCATTGATCCCCACGCTATCGCCTCGGCTACTTTCTTCGGATTGTAAGGCGGCACTCTCCGGCCAGCCTGGAGTTTGTCCTTGTATTTCAGGAAGTCAACGAATGCCAGATAGTTGATGTATATTGCTCCACCACCATCAAGTATCGTGTATTCGTTATATCGTCCTTTCTGCACCATCTCGTCCAGCTCATCAACTCGTCTGTTGATCGTTGACCTTGAACAGCCAAGTTTCTGTGCCAATTCTGATTTTGACAGGTACGGAGTTGCAGCCACGTACCTGATGCTTGTTATTTCCATTGTTTTTGCCATGATTATCCCCCTTTCTGTTACTTGTCGTATTCCGCAAGAATCCGTTTAATATCGTCAATAAACGGCTGTATGCTTTCTCCGTCAAGACTGCAGGTAAGCATTTCCATGTCCAATGTCGTCCGAAGTGTCCTCAGAAACGTCTTCCGTGCATCTGCTCTTATTTCATTTGGATCCAAGTGCATACATTCAGGTTCTTTACACACATATGTACTTGGCGACAATATGTAAGAGTTCTGCGCTATTTCATCCAAAGAAACAGTGCGACTAATACCGTCATTTTCTATGACTATATCTGTAGTTGTTCGATTCTTCCTCAATACAATTAGACATGTAGCTATCGCCGTATCTTCAAATGTGTTTTCGGGTATGTGAACAACCCTATCTATGTAATTGTTCTCTATAAACCACTGCCGGATTTTTCCCTCACGCTGTCCCCTGTACAGTATTCCAGGGAATTCTAAGACGACGGCCACTCCATCATCTGAGAGGTGATATAGTATGTGCAGCATGAATGCCCAGTCTGCTTTTGATGGTGGTGCCATCACGGGCGCAATACTGAATCTCAGGTCTTCAGCCAACTTTTCCGGCTCCCACTTGACAGAAAACGGAGGATTCGCCACCACGCAATCAAACCTCATATCTGAAAATGCATCATGCAAAAGCGTGTCACCTGCTGCCCCATGGAAGTTCGAAATATTTATTCCGTGAAGCTGCTCGGCATCGATCTCCTGACCGTATTTGTCCACTTCGTCATCAAATACCCGCAAAAGATTTCCTGCGCCGCAAGTTGGGTCATATACATTCTTAGGTTTTATATCCACATATTCTTTTAACTTTTCAGCAAGCTCTGGAGGGGTGTAGAATACTCCACCTTTGCGGAATTCCTGCCTTATGCTCTTGATGCTTTTCTGTTTCATGAGCCACCATATCCCTTCGTTTTCTTACCTGTGGGATGGTGGTATACCGTAGCTTTTATAAGAAGATCCTTGTCACTCGGCATAACAAACACTCCATTATTCTGTCTAAGACCATTTATCAGCATGCTATATGCAAGCTGTGTATCGTCATAGTTGTTGTATTTACCAAGGACTCCTCCTCGTGTAGCTGTTCCAGCACAAACCTTTATTGTGCACTCATCCTGATATATGTTCACAATGTGGTCCGTGTTGTACACATCGTTGCAGTCTTTATTAAGTATGAACATTTTTTCACCTCGCTTTTCTGATCGTCGTTTTCATCCAATTCCGTATAAACTGCATACATGACATAAATCAAATATTGCAAATGCCCCTAAGATAACTGTTGTATATAGCGGATACCACCATGCATCTTCCTCGAGCTTATGCATGATTAATATTCCGGCAATATCAACCAGCCAGAGTATGATTAGCCAAAATATATATTGATTCATACTTTTCCCGCCTTTCTTAACTTGCTGAATCTTTTCTTATCAATTATTTCATCTGTATTCATTCTTCGTCCTCCTCACATCCTTGCTTTGTCTCAAATAAACTACCTTTCAAGATAGTTAATCAGTCGGATTTTACGTATTGGCTGTCCCGGATTGGCTAACTGCACAAAATACATAAGCATTTCTTCTGATACCAGTATCGTCTCCGTATCTTCATCAAATCCCAGTGGCCATGGCAACTGATTATCTTCCGGAAATTTCCATCTGAATCCTTCATACATCATCATTGCTGCATTTAACTTTCTGCACTGCTTGCATTCTGTATTGGATGTATTCTGATATGTAATATTCTCGGCTATCTTGTTCACTACTCTGAGCTGTTTTAAAGACATCGATTTCAATATCTTTTTCCTGTATGGAAAGTCATATGGTGCCACTCCTGAAAGCCGTCTGATCAAGTAACTCTTCTCCGCTTTTCTACTTAATTCCACTGTCTCACCTCCTCTGCCAGTGCGCTCGCATTATGCGAGTGTGCGATTAAAAAAAATATCCTGTACCGAGGTGCCGTAATACACAGATATTTTTATTTTAATTTCATCTGTTGGAATTCTTCGACCTGTCTCATACATGGCATATGTTGACTGACTGATTCCTAATGCCTTTGCCACTTCTAACTGTGTTCTTTCGCCTCTAAGATTTATCAGCCTTTTGGCAATTATTTCCTTGTTCACTTCTCAACCTCCTTTTTCTTATTTATCGCTTGGTGCGATATTTCTGTACCCGATATTATCGCATTTTGCGAGTATTGTCAATCACTTTTTGCGATATTTTTCTTGACTTTATCGCATTATGTGATATTCTACTATTAAAGGAGGTACTAATATGGCCGAATTAAAGGATATTTTAAAGGAATTGCGCTCCGAAAGAAATATGAGCCAAGCAAGCTTAGCAAGCGAATTAAAAGCAGGCGTAAGCACTGTCGCCTCATGGGAAGTCGGAAAACGATTTCCAAGTCGAGAAAATATGGAACAATTAGCAGATATTTTCAATGTAGACTTAGCATATTTATATGGTGAATCTGAAATACGTCAACGTATACATATAGACAATGATGGAAATGCAATGTTTTCTATGGATAATCTTGCAACAAAAATACCAGTTCTCGGACGTGTTGCTGCTGGAATCCCTATTCAAGCGATTACAGATATTGTAGACTACGAAGAAATACCAACCAGTTTGGCAAAAACAGGTGAGTTTTTTGCCTTAAAAATTAAAGGTGATAGCATGGAGCCTAAAATCAGTGATGGCGATGTTGTAATTGTGAGACAGCAGGATGATGCAGAAACTGGTGACACTGTTATCGCTCTGATAAATGGAGACGATGCAGTCTGTAAACGTCTCCGAAAATATAAAGAAGGGCTGGAACTTATCTCTACAAACCCAAGCTATGCACCGCTCTATTTTGACGAAGAAACTATAAAGAATAAGCCCGTCAAGATTATTGGAAAGGTAGTAGAGCTAAGGGCAAAATTTTAATTTTCTTATACGAGGGAGGATATTCATGAATAATACTATTATTTACAACGGGAAACAGTACGATAAAAGCAAAGTCAAGACAAATAGAACAATTTTTCAGATTTTGGGAGGTGTTTTATTTATTGCTTCAATATGTTGTTTCTTTGCTATTGCCATTGGCGCATTTTTGTTCACTTTAATTGCAAGCTGGGTATCTGTATTCATTGCATATAGATATGAAAAAATATTGAAGTATGAAAAACCTGTTAATCAATATGTGGCACCTTTGCCTACACAGAACACACCGAATCCTGGTTCACCTATACCACAGCCATTACCGGTTCCTGGCAATCCTATTATGAATGCTACCTTACACACTAATATCAATCCAGATGTTAAAAAGCCAAGTATTACAAATAATATTCAAACATCGAATTTGATTCAGGCATCTGATAATGTTCAAACATCCGTATTACCACCAAGTGAAGGTAATAATACGCCACTACCTACGGAACAACGAGCAAATTTACCTGACTATGATGAAGAATATTGTTTTAAAGCCACAGGGACAAGCTTTAGGGACAAAGATATATTATCATTACTTTGCGAAAATGATATTTATACAATGTCAAAGAAAGAATTAATTGAGAACTACATGACTGATGAGCCTATTTACAAATATGAAACTGCTGCCGGATCCGCTGAACTCATTCCCGAACCAGAGAATGAATATGACTCAAATGCCATTGCAATATATCTTGACAACATACATATAGGTTATGTTCCAGCAAAAAAATGTTCAAAAGTTAAAAAGTTACTGGATTCCGATTCTATTGCATTCATATTTGCAGAAATAACAGGCGGTCCATACAAAATTATTGAAATGAACGAGGAGGGCAACTATTCTTCTTCTAATAGAAACCATAGTTTCAGTGTAAATATCACTTTATGTATAAAAAATCACTAACTAATATTATAGACTGAAAGGTCTTTTAAGTGTTTTTCTAAGTGTATTTTTACAAATTCATATAGCTATCAATGGCAGAATTGATATATTCATTAACACTTTGGCCTGCTGCCTTGGCGGCGGCTTTGATCTTCTCCTTTTTGCCCTTCGGCACTGTGAGATTAACACGATCATATTTTTGTTTGATGAATTCATTCTGATATTTTATTTGATTGAACTTCTCTTCTTCCATTGTTGTTATACCTCCGTTTATAAAGGAGAACCCGGTTGACCTTAGCCATCATCTGTGATAAATTGTAATCAAGCAAGAGGTGGTTTACTGGTTGCTTATCGGGTATGTCTTAGGTGGGCTACCCGATTTTTTTATTTCAAGTTCTTAAGTATGTATATTATGATGATTGCTACTATTGCTATTTTTATTACCACTGTAACTACTATTGCCATCCGGGTTCTCCTTTCAAATGAACCCCTTGCTTGATTACATTATTAGTATACTGCATATTGCGCAATATGTCAACACATATTACGCAATATTCAAAAATATTTTTGTTGAACCAATGCAACTATCCCATTTTGCTCTGCAAGGCTTTTATGGGATAAAGAAAGAGCCTGAGTGCTGCAACACCCAAGCTCCATAATATACCAAATACACCGCCATCAGAGGGACTGAAGAACGGCATACAAGGAAATAACACTATAAGTATACCCTACTCCCCTCTTTTTGGCAAACCATTAAGGAGGGATTTTTTATGTGGTGCGAAGTACAAAAAAATGGAACTGTTAAATATTGTGAGAGATACACGGATCCGCTTACGGAGAAGGTTAAAAAGGTCACTACTACTATGAAAAAAGACAGTCCTCAGAACCGGAACAAAGCTATGAGGCTTCTGAGCGGTAAGATAGAAAAGCTTATATCCTCAAATAACCCCTGTGTAAATTATCGTGTGTCTGAAATAGTTGAATTGTATCTTGCTGCACTCCCCTTAAGGGGAATAAAAGAAAGCACAATAAATATTAAAAAAAGTAATCTGAACCAATTGTTAAGAATAATTGACAAAGATGCATTAGTGAATAATATCACCGCACAATATGTAATCAAGGCTCTCCTAGCAAGTGGGAAGAATAAAACATCAATAAATATGTATATAAAAGCATTTAAGATATGCCTGAATTGGGGATATGAAAACGACTATCATAGTAATAACAACCTTATTGCAAAACTTACATATGTGAAAGATAAAAAGGAAAAAAAGCTCTCAGATGAGGAAGTATCAGAATTATACCTGGAGCGTGATGAAGTAAAAAGAGTGCTTAAACAACTATCAAGTCAACAACTCTGGCAATGGTATTATACTATGCAAATGCTTGTTCTGACAGGTATGCGAATCGGCGAATTAATAGCCTTAGATGATATTGACGTCGATTTAGCCAATAAAGTGATTCGTGTGACTAAAACCTATTACCCAGCTACTAAACGCACAACATCGCCGAAGACAGAAGATTCTGTACGAAACATTCATATACAACCAGAGCTGGAAATTATCATAAAAAAACTGAGACTTTGGCGAAAAGAAGAACTATTTGCGCATGGAAAAACAAGCACACTATTTCTTCCAAACGTAAACAATGGACGATATCTGAGATACGCATCTTTTTTATCGTGTCTGAAAGAAGTTACACTCTCCGTACTTGGCCGGGAGATTACTCCACATAAATTGCGACACACTCATGCTTCAATTCTTGCAGAATCGGGAATGACTCCTGAACAGATTGCCCGACGATTAGGACATCACGACAGTAAAATCACTATCGCCATATATATTCACGTAACAAAAAAGATACGAGATAATGACAACAAAATGCTTGATGCAATTACAATAGCAAAGTAGGCAATACAGCCTGGGTATACTCAGGCTGTATTTTTTGCCCCTTTTTTGCCCCTAAGCAAATGTTTGAATACTCATAAGCCTTGTATTTACGATATTTTTTGAATAATAGAATTACACCGCTGGTATAAAATTATTTTATCCCCGGCTGCTTCAAGCTCCCTCTCTATCCAGGTCATGATAACATCCACCAGATACTCCTGCTGTCTCGGACCAAGCTCCACTCCCGGGGCAAATGTATGCCACTTACGTATGCATTCCCGGCAGCATGTAGCCGTCGCATGCTGTGCCACAAATACCGGATGTCCCCGCATGGGAGTCTGCTTTCCGTCATTTGGTATGAATGCCGGAGCTTCCCTCTGCGCTATGAAATCCCGTGCATGCTGTCTTATGGTATCCAGCCCCTTTTCATGTATATAGTCGATATCTTTCTGTGTCAAATGAAATCCACTGCGAAATTTCGACCTTCCCAGACGCTCAAAAAGCTGGGCGTACCATTCTTCCTTTGTCAACCCTATCATCTCCATTTATAAGTGTCATCGTATTTCCTCCGTATGAAAACTGATTATAAAAGCTGATTAAGCCTCTGTGTCTAATATATATCTAATCCGTACATTTTCCAAGTTCATTGTTCACTGTCTCACGAATCTAATATAAAAACCTCTCATATAAAAATTTGTTGAAAAAAGTCCATAAAAAAACTCTTGCTACTCGTATATATATTGAGAGTTGACGATATACCAGTTACAATAAATCATCGGGACGATACGATGGGCTTTACAATAAGGAGGTTTCAACTATGAAAAAACGAATGACAGCATTACTACTCAGCGCCTGTATGTGTGCAGGTCTTGCCGGCTGCGGCACAAATACACCGGGGAATAATCCCGGTCACACCAAAACTGATTCGTCGGTCACTTCCCTCACTGACAACATCACTGTGACTTCGGTCAAAACGGATATAACATCATTTGACCAGCTAAAGAACGGAATCAATGAATTCTCTATGAATATGTATTCTGCACTTCCAGCTGACGAGAACATATTTTACTCGCCTTACAGCATTTCAAGTGCACTGTCCATGCTGGATGTAGGTGCAAACGGTGCAACAAAAAAAGAGCTCGAAAATGCTCTCGGCATAACAGATCTTGACGAGTGGAATGCTGAAATGAAGACATATCTGTCAAAAGACTGGTCACAGAATACATTTGTCAACACAGCAAATTCAGTATGGATGAACAAGGATACATCCTGGTCAGCTGACATAGAAAAGGATTTCCTTACACCTGCCAAAGATTACTACTCAGGTGAGGTGTATGAAGCAGACTTCAACGGTCAGCCGGACAAAGTTGTACAGAATGTCAACAATTGGGTCAGCACAAACACTAACAAGATGATCCCTGAAATCTTAAAGGAGATTCCTGGTGGAACCGTGATGATGCTCATAAACGCAGTTTACTTCGAGGGGAAATGGGATACTCCTTTTACCGAGGATAAAACTTTTCAGAGCAGCTTCTACGGAACCGACAAGGAAAGCGTTGTTGATATGATGCATCTCTACGGTGAGCACTTCACATACATGGACAACGGTGAGATCAAAGGAATCACTCTTCCATACGACGGCGACAATGTTGTCATGAAGGTGTTCATGCCAACCGCCGATGACGGAGACATAAATGAACTCTTTGACAAACTAAGCAACGAAGAAAAACAGAAGCTCATCGACTCTCTGGATAATGCCAACAACGTAGAGATCGATACACTCCAGCTCCCAAAATTCACAGATGAGCAGAGCATTGACGGTCTCGATGAAATTCTTCAGAACATGGGAATAAGATCTGCATATTCAGACAGCGCAGACTTCTCCAAGATTGCCGACGGAATCGCAGTCTCATCTGTAAATCACAGGGCAAAGGTTATCGTGGACGAGAACGGAACCAAGGCCGCAGCAGAGACAGACATCATGGTCAAGGAAACAGCAATGATGCCAAGTGAAGAAACATATAACTTTATTGTGGACAAGCCATTTGTGTATGTGATTGAAGATCAGAGCACTGGCATGATCCTGTTCATGGGCAGGGTGAATTCGCTGTAATTTTTGATTATCGACACATACCAGGACTTGCTTCAGCAGCTTTTACTCGCAAAAAATGGAACATTTTCACTTTTCTTTGCGAATATCAAAAAAGCACACAAGATCTCAAAATCTTGTGTGCTTTTTTCTATAGGCCCGCTATTCCGACTTTCTCTCTGAATTCTCATTGGATTCTGTCGTGTCACCTGTTTCTCTGAGATTCTTCTCCCGTATATACTGGATCGCCTCTTTTACGGCTGCTTCCTCCTCATCCTTTGCTATCTTTCTTGCATAGGATACAGTCTTTACTAGGTTGGCTATGAGTATAATGGCAAGCGGAACAAGAATTATGGGTACAAATATAAGTGGGTTAGACACAAGCCTCACTATCTTGCCAAGTATGAGTGACGACCACACCACCCTGCCAAGCAGGTCTCTTGAGTCCACATCATAACGGTCCACCACATTATTGGCGTCGCCCTTTGTAATATACCTATAATTATTACCATCCGTCTCTATCGAGACAACTCTATGTGTATTTACCGCACCAGAAAGAGCCGGATCCGATGAATAAAATGATATGACATCATTCTCATGTATGGATGCCTGGGCTGTCTGCTTAACAATTGTCTGGTCTCCCCCATTTTTCAAATAATACAATATTGTATATCATAATGACGTATTATTATATGGGAAAATGTCAAGTATTCATGTATTAGTAATCTGTTTTTGTGCATATTGCAATATTGCATATGTGCACTATGTTCTACATTCTATCGTCTTGTGAAAATATCGGACCTACTGAGCGGTTGTCACACGGCACCAGTCAAGTACAGCCGAGTAAGAAGCCATCACACTCTCATGCATCTTGCAGATCATATCCACATCAAGTTCTTTAACCGCATTCTCCAGCTCCTGCGCCTCATCGCCCAGCTCCATGGCTCCGATCGTTCTGGATGTACTTTTTACCGTATGTATCAATATCCTGTAGCCGTCCCAATCTTTTTCATCATAAGCCTTCTGTATCTCTGCGCGCTTGTCGTCAGCTGCATACATTGATATGATTTCTTTCAAAAAGTCTTCACTGCCCCCGCAGTATGTAAGACCTTTCTCGTGGTCAATGTGAACTTCTTTACAAGATATGTCTAAATCCTGTTTTGAAAACCCATCTCGAGTCATATTTTCACATTTTTCTACCGCGCAAGTCTCTTCCGTAGCTTTATTCTGTTTTCCCATAACATCTGTTTTTTCGTCTACGGTTCCGGCACCCATTGTTGGGCTTTCCCGATCTTCATCACATACCATAGGATCCACCAGCTTATCCTCAGGTATATATCTCATCAGGATATCTTCCAGCACCTCCGGCTGCACCGGCTTGCTGATATAATCCTTAAATCCTTCCGCCAGATACATCTCTCTTGCACCCATGACAGCATTTGCAGTCATGACTATATATGTACTCCTGCCACACAGGCTGTCGCGCATGAGCATAGCACGGTGAAATGTCTCCATGCCATCCATCTCAGGCATCATGTGATCCATAAGGATGATATCATACCTGTACTTTTTTATAAGCTCCAGACACTCGGCACCGCTGGCACAGGTCGAAACCTTCATACGTGTAGGCTTAAGCATCATCTTGATAACTTTCAGATTCATGACATTGTCATCCACAACAAGAACACTGACATCCGGGGCACACAATTTGCTCTTATACGTCTTTCTCTCCTTCATATACTGTCTGTGCCTGTCCTTAAAATCGCCTATTCTCTCATCGGACAGACGTTCCTGGCTGATTTTTACCACAAATGTAGTCCCATGTCCATACTTACTGTGGCAGGTTATACTTCCACCCATCATTTCCACAAGATGATATGTGATGGCCAGTCCAAGTCCTGTCCCCTCTATAGATCGGTTATTCGACAGATCAAGCCGCTCAAAATCTTTAAAAAGTCTCTCCTGATCTTCCTCTTTTATTCCGATTCCAGTATCACGAACAGCCATGACCAGTTCCACATTATGGGGATCTGCACCATGATCCTCCATATGGACGGTCACTCTGATCGAACCTTTCTTCGTATACTTCACAGCATTTCCAATAAGATTTATCAGGATCCGGCATATTCTGGCGGAATCGCCTTTCAGATCATTGTACAAAATCTCCTGAACCTCGGCATCAAGCTCCAGATTCTTCTGTCTTGCTCTGGACTCCATAACAGACAACACATTGCTGAGCAGCTGGCTGAAATGATATTCCTCATTGACTATCTCCATCCTGCCCGATTCTATCTTGGAGAAATCCAGCACATCCCTCACCAGATCTACCAGGATATCACTTGAGCTCTGTATATCCCTGGCACATTTCATGGTTTGTTCCTCGTGTGTCTCTCTCATTATTATCTCATTCATCCCCACTATGGTATTTAGCGGAGTCCTGATCTCATGGGACATATGCGCAAGGAACTCGGATTTGGCATGGTTCGCCACATCAGCATCATTCTTCGCCCTGGTAAGCTCCTCATTTATCTGCTCTATCTCCTCTAGTTTACACTTGTATACGGCATTCTGGAATCTCACTATGGATCCGATAACTATGCCGAATATTATAAGGCTCTGGAGCATGTCTACATACACACTTCTCTCATTTGCCAATGGGATCACCAGTTCTGGGTATTTATACGAGACTATGTAACATGCAACCACCATTATGATCTGGACAGCCAGCATGACATAGCAAAACATGCCATCTATCAGAAGGAATGAGAATATCATGCCTAAGCCAAACCAGAAACCCATACCGCTGTACGCTCCGCCCGAGGTGAAGAACATCATCGGAAATGCCATCAAAGTTATAACAAAAACGATCACTATAGCACTCTGTCTCACCATCTTTTTTGCATTTGCAAGGTAAATGCATATGCCGAGCACAGCCAACGCGGTCAATATGGCAACATCTTGTATAAGTGGAGTTTTGATGATCAGGCTCGCTATAAAGCTGATGATTCCGCCAACGGTGCCTCCACCTGTAATTATATTAAAGAGGAGAAGCTGCATATCCGTATCATTGTTGAGCATCTTCTTCCAAGGTACAGCCTTTGAACTTTTTTTATCTGATTTCTCATTTACTATCTTCCCCAAAGTGTCCCCCCATCTGTATTTAACCGATAACTCCGTACAAGGTCTCAAGGAAAACTATTGGAAGGAACGGCTTCGTAATATAATCCTCAACCCCCATCTGTCTCGCTCTCTCTATCAGCTTATAATCCTTATAAGCTGTTACGAATATGACCGGTACGTCTGTGATCTTTCGTATCTCTTCCAGCGTCTGGAATCCATCCATGTCTGGCATCTCGATATCGAGCAATACTAGGTCTATCTGCTGATTTCCCACTATGTCTATGGCCTGCTTTCCGCTCTCAGCCGCAATGACCTTGTAGAGAGGCTCGTTTTTGCAGATATTCTCTATAAGTCTGATATTTATCTTCTCGTCATCTACAACAAGGATATTGCTGACCATCTTCTCGACCTGTCTCATGTTGTAGTCTTCATCCTCATCAATCATACTGAGCATGACTTCTGCAATGTCCGGATCAAACTGACTGCCCTTGCCCTTCTCCATCTCATCGCGCACTATCTTCTGTGGCAGGGCGTATCTGTAGCTTCGGTTGGATGTCATGGCATCATAGCTGTCCGCCACCGCTATGATCCTTGCACACCTCGGTATATTTTCTCCCTTCAGCCCACTTGGATATCCTGTTCCATCGTACCTCTCGTGGTGATACTTTGCGCCCACCGCCAGTTCCGGAAATGCATTTATATTCTTGAGAATATGGTATCCATTTACACAGTGAAGCTTTATCATGGAGAATTCTTCATCCGTAAGTCTTCCCGGCTTGTTGATTATGTTGTCCGGAATACGTATCTTGCCCATATCATGAAGCAGTGCTATCTGATATATCTCGTCCTGCTCCCTGATCGTTCCGCCCATCCGCTTCACCAGCTCACGACTATATCTGGCAACACGCACGGAGTGGCCTTTTGTGTATTTGTCCTTTGCATCTATCGTCTTGGCAAATGCCTGCATGACCATATTATTCAGGTCTGTGAGTTCGTTATTTGTCTCATCGAGCTTGCTCATGATTGCATCCGTACTATTCTTGGATCTGGTACAGAAGAACACTATAATTATATATAAAACTATTCCAATGCCTATATCGTAGCCTATCAGGTTTCTTATTCCGTGGTACAGCTTCTCATTTGTGATGACCATGACCACATACCATTCATCAACTATGGAACAGCTGAAAACCGTCACCTTCTTGTCATCAACAACCGCTTGAAATGGTTCGCCGTCATTGTCCGTTATGCCCTTCATGAGTGCAGACATTTCACCCTGAGTATAGTCCTGTCCTACATCTTTCTTGTCTGAATGGGTTATCACCAAGCCTGACTTGTCGCAGACGAATGCATATCCCTGACCATTTAATTTGATATTTTCCGTCTCAGCCTGTATTTGATCCAGAGTTACATCCAGAGATATTACGCTCACACCATCATAGAGTAACTGGCTGACTGACATCAGAATATCACCTGTCTGCGCATCGATGTACGGCTGGCCCAGGGTTGGCTGGCCGTCTGCCGCCACTGCTGCCTTGTACCATGCCCGCTCCTGAGGAACATAATCATCGTTGGGAACCCAGTCTGTGCCATCAAGATATTCGCCGTTTATAAAGCCATATACACCTGTGAACGCCGCATCTATATCCTGGAGATAATAATCTGATTCATTCGTGAGAAAGTTCAGTATATCCTGCCCCGACTGGCCTTCTCTCATCATATGCTCCACAGTGATCTTCGTAACTTCCACCGCATCCACAGCTCGATTCAGATACGAATTCATATATTCCTGCTCCTGCTTAACAGTCTCTGCCGCCAAAGCCAGAGTATCATTCACTGACTTCCTATAAAATGTCATGATCGTACATAACGACAGTACCACAATCGCCACAAAACTCACTATCAGCGTCAGTATATACTGCCTCTTGCTTATATTTTTCATACCGAATTTCCCCATTTCACGTACATTATTCCGGTCCCAGATCAGCTCAAGTTTATACTTACATATAGCTATAATTGTAACACACTACCAACATTAATCAAATATTTAATGGGGGCTGAGGGGTCCGCCACCTCCGTCCCCAGAGATAAATTACACCCGTTAGAGCGCGCCATGGCGCGCAAACAAAAACAACCTCCTGGCGGTTTCCCACCAGAAGGTCGTCAATCCCTACCCCGAAGAGGCAGGCCATTGCATACATATTGTCAAATGTAGGAAGGCATTCGCCCCTCTGCCACTTGTAGATCGATACAGGTTCATTGAACCCGAGAAATGCCTGCAATGCTTTTACGGTGATTCCTTTCTGCTCTCTCACTTCTTTGATTCTCTTGCCTGTTGCGCAAAGGTCGATCATTGGAAAATTGTTCTGTGTCATAAATGATACCTCCCATTGTAAATGCTATAAACTATCTGACTACCAATATCTCCAATAGTCTTATAACTGGGTCAATATCCCGAACACTAATAATAAAATATGTCAGAAGGAATCTACAGATACTATAACACAAATAAACCACAGGTTAAAAGTAAACCTGTGGTTTAAAATTTTTTATTCAGTTTTCCCGTTCTGCTTCGCAAGCTTGTACTGGGTCATCTTCCTCTTGGAAGCTATGCGCTTATGCTTCTTTGCCTCAGCCCGCTCCGCAGACCGGTCAGGAAGAATGCCACAGGCCTCAAGGGCTCTCGGCCATGGCCCAAGGTAGGATTTTATCCAGCCAACCTGCTCCGGTGTAAAGTCTGACTTTTTCGGATATCTTCCAAGTGAAATATATGCGTCCAGAAGCATCTGACAACATTCTTCACGTGTATAGCCAGCTCTCTTGTTCTCCATACCTCTTTCCTCCGGATCATCTCTGCGTTTCTATGGCCTGAGAATTATTTTACTTTGACAGACTTCACTGAACTGCCAAGTCCCATGTATCTCTTGCCATTTATTGTCTTGTAAGCTCTTACTCTCACATAGTATCTCTTGTTCTTTGCTAGATTCTTGATAGTTGCACTGCCATACTTTGCGCTCACATACTTTGTCTTTGCAGACTTAAAGCTCTTGTTTGTAGCATATGTTATCTGATATCCGGTAGCACCGCTTACCTTCTTGTAGGTCACCTTAAGACTTCTGCTGCTGTTTGATGCAAGCTTTGTTATTGATGACTTTGCAGGGGTAACTATCAGAGTTACGATTCCGCTTGCCTTGTTGTAATTGCTGTTGCCTGAGACAGTGATCTTTATCTGTACTCTGCCCGGCTTCTTGGTTCTCACAAGACCTGACTTGCTGTTTACTATCGCAATATTCTTGTTTGTTGATGAGTAAGTTACAGTTCCCTTACCAGCAGCCTTAACGGTTATATATCTGTTGTATACATATAATGTGTTGCCTGTCACTGTCTGGTCTGCCTTATTGATCTTGAAGGTCTGCTCAACACTGCCTGTATAATCGTTCTTACCTGTTATAGTTACCTTGGCTGTTCCGGCGTTCACGTTATTTGCATACGATGCTGTATAATCAGCCGCCTCAAGTTTCTTACCGTCAACTGTTACTGTAACCTCAGGCTTCTGTGCCTTGCCTGTATATGTCACATCTGCAACTTCTATAACTGTGTTGTCCTTTGTGAGTGTAACCTTTGTATCCGGCTCCTCTGGCTCTACAGGAACCTCCTTGACTGTTATCTTGATAACGATCTGTCCAGCCTCGTAGTTCTCTGTTCCCTCAGATGAAACTGTGATCTCAGTCTCACCGACAGCCTTGACTGTCACACGTCCTGTCTCAGGATCTACCTCTGCCACCTCTGGTGCAGATGATGCAAATGTAAGTGTACCCTGTCCTGTAACCTTGAGATCAAATGGCTCTGCATTTTTAAGAACCTCGATCTCAGTCTTTTCTGTAGTTATCGTCTTTGTAGACTTCTTTATCTCGAACTCGCCCTGAATTGTACCAGAGAACTTACCAGTTCCCTTTACTGTACAAGTACCCTTTCCGGCATTTACGTTATCACTGTATGTAACCTCATAGCTGCTTGGATCAAGCTTCTTGTCATTTACATATACGGTAACTTCCGGTGTGAGCTCCTCTCCAGTGTACTCTGCGTCTGCTATCTCAAGCTTTGTATTGTCCTCAGTGAGTGCTGTCACTGCCATGATCTTGTACCATGCAGTTCTTCCACCTCTTGATGTGATCCTGCACACAACATCATTTGTCAGGTTGATCTTGGCTGAAAGTCCGTCAACCACAACATAATGGCCATCCGCAGTTGTCTTGTATGTCATGTCAAGCTTTACAAGATCTGCGCTCTCCGGCAATACAACACCGACCTCAAATGGATCAGCCTTTGTTCCTGTTCCATTCAGAACCTCTCCATTTGCCTTGTATGTGTAGATAGAATTCCAATTCTCATCGGTTTCTGTCTCTGTGGTAAATGTTATCTCTGTTCCATCTATTGTCATGGACTCAAATGTAGGAAGTCCTGAGAATGATGCTGCTACATCTGCTCCTGTGAGCTCATAGTGAAGCTCGATAGTGTCGTTATCCTTTGCATCCAGTGAACCAAGCCCACCGTTGTCAAAGTCGTCTCCGTTGTATGACAGCATCCATCCTGACATTGAGTAGTCAGCAACTGATGCAAGTCCGTTTACAGATACGATATATGGGCCATAAGCTGACTCCTGAATATCGTAGGCTATTCCGGCATTATCCAGTGCACGCTTTACAGCGTCAACCGCGGAAGCTGCCTCAACCTTTGTGTTCTCAAGGATAACTCCATCCTTTGATGCACCATTTATTCCGGCTGCACTTGCTGTGTAGTCATATACACCTATGTTGAAGATAGTAACTCCGTCAATTACAGTTCTTACCTTCTTGTATGTCTCTACAAATTCTCCATCTTCTGCTGTCAGAGGAACATTTGCCATGATCTCTGCTGCAGGTGCCACGTTCAAGATGGCCTCTCCATCATTGATCTTGGTAACTGTGTCAACTGTGAGCTTCTTGACTGCCTCTATATTAGCAGCCGATACATATGAAGCCTGATCCTCTGTGATGCTCTCATCTGCTGCGGCTGTGCATGAATATGCAGATCCTGATATTGTCAGATCCTCTGAATAGCCTGCAAATACGCCTGTTGTGGCTGTGTCGCTGCCATTTACAGTTCCTGCGCTGTAGCAGTCTGTGATCTCCACGCCTGCGTCATTTGACGTATTACCCTTGAAAACACCTGCAATACCGCCTGCATTTGTCTGGCCTGTGATCGTTCCTGCATTGTAGCATGAAATGATCTTGCATCCAGGATCCTGCGGATAGTATTCATTGTGGCTTCCGAGTATTCCACCAACATTTGTCTTGGCTGTGATGTCACCATAGTTTGTCGAATTCTGTACGCAGATATTTCGGCTGCTCATAGATCCTATGATTCCGCCGACGGTACCACCGTTTTCTGCCTTAATAGTTCCATGATTTACACAGTTCTCAATCACTGTGTTGCTTATTTTGTTCGTGTTACAGTATCCTACCAGACCACCTATCGAAGCTGATGTATTTGTGCCTGTGTAAGTGATATTTACTTTAGATGTACAGCCTGCTACTCTTGCCGGTGCATCTGTGGTTCCCTGATACAGGTATCCCACAACCGCTCCTGCTGCAGTCTTGGTGCTCATGATGATAGTTCCCTCTACTGTGAGGCTGCTGATCCTTGCACCCGCCTGTCCAAATATTCCTGAGTAGCCTATATCATTCTGATACAGATTGCTGATAGTATGTCCCTGGCCGTCAAATGAACCCATGTATATGGCACCCGATGTACCTATTGGTGTCCAGCTATATCCTGCAAGGTTGATATCCGCTGTGAGCACTGCATTTATGTCGACCTTCTTATTGACATTTACCTCATTTTCAAACCAGTACAGCTCTGCACCTGTGCTGATCTGGTATACTCCGTCAACCTGTTCGGGCTCGGTCTTGCTCTCGCCATCCCAAGCAGTTGCACTTGACGCTGTGAGGCTGATGGTCTGTGACATCTCGCCGGAAGTATCCTCCGGGATCTCAAATGTTCCCTCGGCATACATGTATCCGGCACACTTCATAGTGTAATTGTACTGTCTGCCTGCAAGACCATTGAAGCTGCCGTCCTTTACTGTTACGGGATTTCCTTCAGTATCCTTTATGCTTACCTTATATCCTTCTACTGCTTCGTTTGTAGCACCATCCACTACATCAAGCTTTACCTGGACAAAGTCTGTCTTTGCCAGCTTAAATGACATATCCGGGAGACTTCCAAGGTATGCCACACGTACGCTTGCTGCCATCTGTACAGGCTTTCCTGTTGCATGGCGGACCTCTCTGTGTGAACCGTATGGCGAACCGAATCCGCCCTCATACAGAACTCCGCTCAGCGTGTACTCGTCACCTGCAAAATACTGAGGTATCTTGACTGTAACTGTCTGGGCAGCAGGATATGATGCAAATGCATACTGGTTGCTTGCTCCTGAGAATTCATTTCCTTCACCATCTGACAGTTTTATAGTTCCGGCCATGTTGTAAATTCCTGCAAGCTTGTTGGCCGGAATATACAGACCATCGTATGCCTTCTTGCCATCCTCTGTACGCTTACCATATGAAACCTCTATGGTATCACCGGCTCTGAGTTCATCTGCTGAGATCTCGCCACCATCAGCGTTCTTATATGTGTATGATACCGGGACTTCCTTTGCACGTACTACCTGATATGTGCTAACTCCGTCCTTTGTCACCTTTATTATGTTTGATCCCTCTGTGAGACCGCTTACAGTGTAGCTTCCATCATCATTCTTCTTGACATCTGCTGTTGTAAATCCACTGTATGTAAGCTTGTTTCCCGTGATCTGTGGATGAAGAACTGATACTGCCACTCCATCCTCCGGTGTAAATGTGTACTCTGCACCGGCTGCTCCCTCAAGATAATACAGAACATCGATCTGTGCATCCAGATTGTCTACAGCAGTCTTAGCAGTCTCTGTGTTGCGTCCTGCATTTAATGTCATATTTGTCTGAATGTCTGAGCCGTCATTTCCTACAGTGAATACGACTACACCTGTGTTTTCAGGCCAGATCGCACTGAAGAATGAACCGCCCATACCAGGCTTGTTGATCTCTGCATCATAGGTTACGAGAAGTATCGCTGTTCCCTCTGACTTTGCCTCGATCTCTGCTATCTCTGAATGCTCGCCAGGTACAACGCTGATCACATCACTTGATGGGTTACCATTCTCATCGATAACTGTGTAGTGATAATCAGGCTCTGCTGATTTTGCATTCATGATACCCTCTATTGCCTGCCAGTTACGGAAGCACTCAAGGTGATACTTGTCACCCTTCTGCATTGACACGTAGCCCTTCTCATTTGAAGTCATGTAGATATCAGCTACATCTGAGCTGTTGGCTGACATGTCATGTACAACTGTGCCAGGGCCATATGTGCTGTCGCCGATGTACATATCCTCGGCTGTTACCTTGTACTCAGCATCTGTGGTTGTGGAGAACCAGTTCCAGTATGTCACTCCCTCTCCGCCAGTTACACGGTAGTAATATGTGATACCACTTCCAAGCTTATACTTGTATGTGTCATATCCGGCATCCTTGCTGTCTATCTTGATGCCAGCCTCATCCTTATATATATAGTATGTTGAAAGTGTACCAACTCTGAGCTCAGTTCCCTCTGGAACTGTGAACTCTACTGTCTTTGCCGCTGCAAGGGCTACTGAATAACCGTAGCTTCTGTTGGATGTAAGTGTGTTTGACACAGTCTTAGAGATATAGTCATCTGCTCTATCTCCAACCGGATCATATGTCACTGACACCATATCAGCATAGTAGAACAGTCCTGCATACTTTGCCCAGGAGTCATCTGACCCCTCCCTGGTCTTTACAAACTCTGCATGTCTGTCCACATTGTCAGGAGACATAACCTTACCTGTGACGGTATAGTCAACGTCTTCCTTCCAATATTTTTTGTTGCCATCTACAGTGTCATAACCTGTACATGCTATATCTGTGATGCTGTATATGCTGTATGACTGCTGTGGATCGTCTGTGACTACGAGATCTATAGATCCCATATCTGTCTTCTCGTCACCGCTCTTCTGATATGCTGACAGACGGTATGTACCCGGCTCAAGCTCAAGGGTATACTTGCTGCCATCAGGCTCTCCAACTTCAATCTCATTGCCCTCTGAATCAGCCAGAGTCATGTAAGGAGCAGAATAATTCATGGTTACAGATACTGTATTTCTCTTGTCGCCCCTGATCTTCTTCTCAACTGCCTGAACCTCATCTGCAGTTGCAGTGAGATCTGTCATGACCGCCTGAACCTCTTCACGTAGAGCCTCGTCCTCAGCTATCTCATCTGCATGCTCTGCATAGAGCACATAGAGCTCTGTCTTGTCCTGAGTCTCATAGTATGCATACTCAGAGTCAAATGTATTCTTATCCGGATTGTAGCCATATCCCAGATCTGCGCCATAATCTGCGAGTGTGAACTGCCAACGGATAACGTGTGTATTGTCTACTCCGGCTACAGAATCTACCTGATATTCTCCTGCGCCGACATTTCCCATTATATTGTCAACTGTGTTCATCCAGCCAGACATGCTGAAATAATCAAACTGGCCAAGATCTTTTCCAGTCTTGTCCTTAAGCTCAAGTGCCTTTCCATTCTTCTTCTGATAAGCATCCTTAAGCTCCTGTGGAACATTTGCAGCTCCCTTATCAATGCCCTTTACGTTGGCAAGATAATAACTGGAACTGTTGTATTTGTCTGTTCCTGAAGGTTCTGTTTCAAGTCCCTCTTTCTTGAAAAACGCGTAAGTTGCCTGTGATACGGTAAGCTTAGACAGGTCGATGTCTATGCCTTCCTCTTTCCAGACTTCACCGATCTCTTTGTAGGACATTCTCTCTGGCTCGATATAGAATCCCTGGCCAAGAGTAAATCCCTCAAGAGACAGCACAACGTACTCAGTGCTGTAATCAACTTCGCCATCACTCTCTGCGGCGGCAGCCTGAACATAGCCCCAGCTTGCATTTGAAGCAAATGGTGCCACTAAAACTGCGCATGCCAATAAGAATGAAAGCATCAATGTCCTGATTCGTTTCATCTCCTATTTTCCTTTCTTTATTTAATTGTAGGTTATAAAGCAGGGAATATGTATTCTGCTTTTCCCACGCCCAAAAGCTAACAGATGAACTGTCGTGTCATCCGCATCCGGGTACTCCGCATATCCCGGCTGTCTGTGTCTGTCAGACGCCGTCACGCGGCCGGAAATCTCATAAAATCTGCGGGCATTCTGACTGAAAGACACAAGTCTTAACACAGTAATGGCGGTTGCACCGGAATCTCACCGAATTTCCCCCTGATCGGATGCTTTTCAGGACGGCATCCGAGCAGATTTTCACTATGAAATCACAGGGTTTATAGTAATTGTGAATCGGGGAATTGTCAACTCCAAGTACCACTTAATGTATTTTTTTGTCATATTTTATTAGTAAGGTGAGATATGTGTTTTATCCATATCACACATTTCTGCATAATATGTAAGTAGAGAGAAATTACTGAGAATACCTTTGGATTTCATTCTGCTGTCCACAGCATACATTTGGTTTACAAATCCTCCAAGCCATGATAACATCAAGAAATCGAAGGATGTCAAAGAGATGCTATCAGAGATGGTTGAGGAGGAGAGAAACCGCAAGAAAGTCACAAGCCGGGTATCCCTATTTTATAGAGATATCCGGCTTTTCTTCTGTCTCTTATTCTGATTACTTTTTAGTTACGGAAGCCAGCTTATTCTGACCTCTTTGAGCTGTCCTGTTGTATCGTCAAACTCAAATGTATAGCCGCTGCTTCCCATATAAACCTCAGAATCTACACTGTACTTGACTATCTTGCCATCTACTTCTGCATTCTCGCTGCACTTTTCAAGCAACTGATCCTTGGTGATAGTTGTAGGGAATGAGAAGTTCACCTGCTTTGCACCGTCAAGCATCATCTCACTGATCTCTGCATTCATGCTGGCATCATAATCCGGGTTTGGCACAAAAAGGTGTGAATACCTTACATATGAGAGAACGCAATCCTCTGCCTTCTGCTCACCGTCAGTAAAGTTGCCAAACATAAACTGCATCGTTACGTAGTCATTGATTTCTGCTGTGTATCTGTCAGTTTCGTAATTTTTATTTACATTGTTGCCACTGTTATTGAGAGAATTCTGCTCAAATGGTATTCCGCCATCTATAAGATCCTTCAAGGTGGACTCACCTAAAGTGAATTTCTTTCCATTATATACAAATGACCTATTGTCAAGATCTGCGTAATTCTCGCTGAGTCCCGATGCCAATGTGAAATCCTCATATACAGGCATCGTAAATTCTGTGGATTCCTCACTGTCATCACTGTAATCGGTTTCATCTGCATATGAATCATCAGATTCAGTATCACCTGTATCCTCAGCCTCAGATTCCTCCTCCGTTGCCATTTCCGTTTCGGTTACCTGCTCTGTTGACTCCGTCTCTCTGGTGGATTTGCCATCATTTCCACATCCAACTATAGAAATTCCCATCACCACCGTGATAAGTCCTGCAATCAACATTTTCCTGTTCCTCATATAATAATCCTCCTTAAAACCTAGTGGCTTTATTATTGAGAATATCACTATATTTTATCAAGCCGTAATCGGTTGCAACCAGGCAACTATGGGTAGCAAACCGGAATTATAGGGATTTTCGTCACTTTTTTGCAATCTATAGTGCTTATTTCTCCGTAATGTTCATGAAACTATAATAAGTGTCTCTGTCCATGGCATCCGGATTATCATCGGCAAATCCGCTGACTGTATATATGTTCCCATCCTTTAGATCAGCATATGCATTAAAATAGTATGTGATATTTCTCTTGCCGTCCTTTATATATAAGGTCGAATATGTGTAGTAATAAAATGTCACACCATTTACCTCACACTGACCTTCCTCTGTTACCTTTGATATTCCGGCCTCGGTCTTTCTGTCTGCCATATCAGATGCTGTCATCCAGCTATATGGTACGATCGAAGTCACAACCGTGATCTTATCACCGTCTGAATAGTATATCTTACCTGACAAATCCTCATTCTGAAGGCTGTAATTTTCAGGGATTTCATATGACACGGTAGTATCTCCATTCACGACACTGTCCACTACTCCCGTCTCCATAGCTTCGTCCTCCTGCCAGTATGAGCCTGTCATATCATTTGTCTCATCTGTGGGAACGGCCCCCGCAACAATAGCCACAGCTTCATCGGCAGCCTTCTCATATACCTCAGCTCTCTCCGACCCGCTCAGCGCATCTATATCTATCTCATCAAATCTTATCGAAGTAAAGAAACGCTGCCCTTCCCCGGCATCACATATAAGCTGATAAAAATATGATCTGTCGAACTTCGCACCTCGTTCATTTGCAAGACTCGCTATGTATCTGATATATTCCTTCCCCTGTATCTCGAACTTCTCAGGCTCCAGCTCCATCACATAACCTGCGTCCTCAATATTTTTCTTGTGCTGCTCTCTGTTGTCCCAGAAATCCGCCATCGTCTTATCCTCCACATCGATCTGTATCAGATAATCATCACAGCTTCTTATATTAAGGCAGCCACTCTCATGTATGATTGCCAGTCCTACCGGCTTCACAGAGAAGGCATATCCCTTGAACACTATATGCCAAGGCTCTGTCTCATCGTCAGCTATTTTATTTCCATCCTGTTCAGTTTCACTTTTTTCTTCCGTCTTCCGCGCACTGTTCAGATCAATAACGCCCATAAACTCAAGAGCGACAAATGCAGCTCCCGCCAGTATGCATGCTATTACGATCGCGCAGACAATTTTTTTACATTTTTTCATCGGCTGTCTTATCCTCAAGTATGATCTGAAGTGTATCTTCTTTCTTCATCCTTCTTATCTCAAGTCCAATGAGGATCAGAAGAATAATAAACACCAGCATGACAAATGATGCGGCAACTATGGTTGATGTCTTGTAATTCAGAAACAGTCCATTACCGTCCGCCCCTGTGTACAACTGTATGTAATCTCCATCTCGTATCCCCGGTACATCAAGCCACACAGTATCCATGATCTTTCGGCCATTGTCATCAAAATATGCCAGATCAGCTTTTGTATACTGCTGATACACCTTCTCCACACGCACATTCCCGTTCTTATCTGAATGTCTGATCCACTCGTTCCTCACAAACAGCACCGCCACCACAATTACACAGAAAACGCATATGGCTGCCATCACGCAAAATAATATTTTCAATCTGGCAAGCCTGTCTTTTCCCCTGAGATTCTTCAGATGGACAGCATTATTCGCTGAAGTTCCATCCCCGGACACCTCTTCCGGCGCCTCCGGCTCATCACCCTTTCCATATATAAGTTCTCCAACCTGTACATCCAGAATCTCACATATACACACAAACCTGTCCAGATCAGGATACGCCTTATCCCTCTCCCACTTGGACACAGCCTGTCTGCTGACTCCCATCTTTTCCGCAAATTCCTCCTGATTCAGACCGGCTTTCTTCCGGTACTCCTGAATCCTGGATCCTATAAGCAGCATTTGTTTTCCTCCTTTTTCCGAATATTAGGATTGACATTCATATTGTTAATAAGTTCTTTTAGAGAATTGGCAATTGGCTTATCTTCCACTTCTCCATCTACATACATATTTTCCCAATCTTTAGCCATTGAAATCAAACTATTTTCATAGAATAATATGTCATCACTAGAATCTCCTTCCTTTTTCAAAACGGAAAATAATACAATAGATTCTTTAGTATTACAATATCCTCTAATACAAGGATGCCAAAACAGATTAATATAATCATTAATTTCTGTAGGTAATGTATATCCATATTTTTCTTCAAATACAGACAAATCTGTTTCATCTTTCCTCTTAACAAAAAATACACCCGCATCAATTTCTTTTTTTATATCATCACAAATAATACTAAAATCTTCATTTGAGTAATAATTAGGATATTGTTTCGTTTTTTCAAAATAATTTTGAATAGTTTCTCTCATGTCTACATACCTCAATTTAATAAATCTTGTAACAGTAAAAGGTGTTAGGTGTTACAGATCCGCCATGAGGTGCAAATCATCTCAGCACATACCATTCTTCACCAAATTCTTCATAAATTTGAACCGCTGACGGATCATCAAGTCTCTCTGTAATACCTGTTTCTGATTCAAGGAAAACAAACTCTTCATTGTCATCTATAACCCGAATTCCATATAATTGCTTTAACGGATAATCCATGATAGTTGTCCCTTCCGTTTTACGCTCTGAATCAATATTAACATGATACAAATATTCCTTTTCAATCGATTCGAACGGTGCCTGTCCATACAATCCGTAAATATGTTTTTTCCCTTTTGTATCAATAAAATAGCCTTCGACATATGGCTCAGAATAAGAAGATACCGGCATGATAAATACTATTTTCTGTTTCTCCAAAAGATTATCAACATCATACGCAAAACGCCCTCCCGGCATAATGCAATCCACTACTTAGTTAGTCTATTCTTAACCTAATCGGCCCTACGCATTTTCACGATGGTTTCTACATGAACAGTACCCGGGAACTGATCGACGGCACAAGCCTTGGTCACAAAATATCCATGCTCCTGCAAAGTCACCAGATCCCTTGCAAGCGATGTTGGCTTGCAGCTTATATACACAAGCTCCTTCACACCATAGTTGATGATCTTCGTCAAAGCTTTAGGATTGATTCCATCACGAGGTGGATCAAGAACTATGAAATCCGGCTTCTCCTCTATGTCATCTATGACCTTAAGAACATCCCCCGCGATGAATTCGCAGTTGTCAAGACCATTGAGCTCCGCATTCACACGAGCGGCATCCACGGCTTCCTCAACTATCTCCACGCCGATGACCTTCTTTGCAACAGGCGCAAGAAGCTGGGCTATCGTTCCGGTTCCGCTGTAGAGGTCGAATATGACTGCATCCTTTGTGTCACCCACATATGAACGCGCCCTGTCATAGAGTCTCTCCGCACTCTTTGTATTTGTCTGGAAGAATGAGAATGGTGATATCTTGAACTGAAGCCCAAGGACAGTCTCATATATATACTCTGTTCCGTAGAGCAGATTTGTCCTGTCGCTGATGACTGCATCCGCCATGGAGTCATTTTCCGTGTGGAGAATTCCCGCGATCTTGCCCTCAAGTGGCAGCTCCAGCAGCCCCTTCACGTATGCATCAAGGTCGAGAGCCGCCAGATTCTGGGTGGTTGTCACCAGATTCACCAGCAGATCGCCATTTGTCGCCGAACGTCTGATAACCAGATGGCGCAGAAGCCCCTCGTGCTGCATCTTTTTGTAATATGGGAGTCCCGCCTCCTTGCAGAACTGGACAGTATATTTCACTATCTTGTTCAGATCATCATTCACTATATAACAGTCATCCATCTGAACGATGTCGTATGTGCTGTTCTTCTTGTGAAGTCCAAGCGCCAGCGGGCCGTCCTTGTACTCATCGCCAAATGAGAACTCCATCTTGTTCCTGTATCCCTTTGTCACAGGAGATGCAATTATCCCCTGCCACTCATAAGGATGAGCCTCACCATCGATCACACCGTCAAGAAGCCCTTTGACAAGCTCCTCCTTCACCTTCAGCTGATTCTCATAGCTGAGCGTCTGGTAGCTGCAGCCACCGCACATTCCAAAATGCGAACAAACCGGCGAAGCATCCTCAAGTTCCGACTTCTCCAAAACCTCAAGGAGTCTGCCGTCGGCCTTGCCCTTCTTCAGCTTCGTTATGCGGCAGCTCACCTTCTGGCCTTTTATCGCACCCTTAACTGTTACTTTTCTGTCATCCATATGAAAGCTTCCCTTGTTCGGGAACTCATATGTGTCTATCACACCTTCAACTATATCGTGTTTCTTCATTCTATTTCCAATCCTTATTTATTTTTCTGGAACGGTCTGCCCTATCCCCACAGATCCTCAAAAAACTTCTTCCTCTTCTTCTCCTCCGGTATGGAACATCAGCCATTTAAAGCTGCCTTCGGCAGGGCTGATGCTACATGTCAAATTTTCTTCGAAAACTTGACACATTCGACTCTACCCTCGGCAGCTCATTCTGCGCAAAAAACGGCGTTCCGTGCTGGTCAAAATCAAGCAGCATATACGTTCCAATCCGGTTGTCCCTCGGCAGAGCCAGACTTCCCGGATTGACAATGTATGAATCCTTGTAGCACGTCAGGTCACGGCGGTGTGTATGTCCATACATTACGAAGTCATATCCTTCCGTGTCGATAAGCTCCTCCAGATATGAAATACCGCTGTTCACACCATACCTGTGTCCATGCGTTATAAATGCGCTCTTATCTCCGATGTTGAATTCGTCATATATCGGGAGCTCCGGGTTGTAATCGCAGTTGCCCCTCACCATGTGGATCTCACAGTCAAACAGGTCATGTATCAGCTTTTCATCTCCCTCAACATCTCCGAGATGTATCAGCATGTCCACGTCGCCAACTATATCGTGTATCTGTTTTAAGCAGCTACTCTTGCCATGAGTGTCACTTATTATCAGTACTTTCATCTATTCCTCCTAACGAGAATCCATCGATCCCACTGATCATTAACTGATTTATTCCTGATTCTCACTTACTCTCCCTGTGCGCTCTGATGACGTTCTTCATCAGTCTCAGTGCATTTCCCCTGTGACTGATCTTGTTCTTCTCCTCAGGATCAAGCTCCGCAGTGGTCTTGCCCAGCTCTGGAAGGTAAAATATAGGGTCATACCCGAAACCGTTCTCGCCGCGCTCCTCGTAGCCTATGATTCCCTCTATGGTTCCCCGCTCTGTGTACTCGCTTCCATCCGGGAACACTGCTGCTATAGCACACACGAATCTTGCTGTCCTCTCAGGATCTGGAACCCCGGCCAGCTTGTCTATTATGTACTGGTTCTTTATCCTGTACGATGTGTCCTCGCCTAGGAATCTCGCGCTGTATATGCCAGGCGCCTTGTCCATATAGTCGACCTCCAGACCTGAGTCATCGGCAAGGACCAGGCATCCCGTCTCCTTGCTGATCGCTCTTGCCTTGATAAGGGCATTCTCCTCAAATGTCTGTCCGTCCTCAACTATATCTATGTTGATCCCAGCCTCCTTCATGGACTGTATCTCAAATCCGAGGTCTGCAAGTATCATGCGGACCTCCTTCATCTTTCCTTCATTTCCCGTTGCAAATATCAGCTTGTCCATAATAGTTCTCCTTTCCCACAGCTTACATACGCTTCCTGTTTATTCTGTCTTATCCGTAAATGCCTTGAGGCAGACGTTACATTTTCTCTCTTTTTCCGCACTGTACCACTGATTTCCATACAGACTTATATAGCCTTCTCCGTCGGAGATGTCAAAGCTGTCGGTCATGGAATCCGCATCATACTCTATGGCTATCGGGTATTTGCTACCCGGCGTGGTTATATGTACTATGACCGCAAATTTCTTTTCATCCGGGAGCTTGACCACATCATCCAGGTTGACCGTGTAGTATCCTGCGTACTCCATCTCGCCTGACGCGACAAGCTTCTTATTTGCCAGATCGTCAGTGTCCTCAAAATTTGTAGCCACATATACTTCATATGTCGTCTTTGCATCAGTAGCATAGAATGACACAGCCTTGAGCTCCTCGCTCTTGCCTGCCGTGTAAACATTTGCAAAGTAGGCATCCTCCTGGTCAAATCCAAGGACTCCGACCCAGCCCAGCTTGTCCGACTGGTATATCTTATCGTAGTTGTCTGCGCCCTCAAGTCTGGTGTACACAACACTGGTCTCGCAAATATGCGCATCATAGTAGGATATATAGAAATATCCATCCTCGCCAAATTCGGTTCCCCAACTGTTCTTACAGATAAAAGCACCATCTTTCTTCGGCGCCTTGTTAAAGTTGTTCTTGCTGTAATTGTCATCCCATCCTACTATTACCACATCGTGGTTGATTCCCTCTGAACCATCATAATAGTACGCATGAGTCTCCTCGTTGTAATACTCCGAGCTACTGTCGGCATCTATCATATCGCTGTATATCGCAGTCTCCACACCGCCCTTGGTGTACACTGCCTCTTTCACAGCCTTCAGATTCTTGTCGTCAATTATCTCCGCCTCCTGCAAATGCTTCACGGCCTTAAGCTTGGAGTTCGTCTTGTCATCCCCGTACGGATCATCCTTCTCGAGAACCGGTCCCTTCCAGGATGCAAGATATGCAATACTCATCCTGTACTGGCCACCCTCAAACTGTTCAACGCCAAATCCGTTGTTCATGGTCATGTTATCCACAGAGAACTGCAGCTTTTCATCCGGCATAAGAGTTGTCTCAAGCGCAGCCAGCGACGCAAATGCCCAGCATGTTCCCGAGTCTCCCTGGTCTCTGACCTCTGTGACCCTGCCCTCTTTTCTCATGTCGTAGGCGGCCGGCAGCTTACTGTCCTCACCGACCTTCTGTAGGGATACACGGCCTGTGTCATAATTGTACTCACATGTATAGTCAAGCGTGTCCGCTATATACTCTATAGGGACAAATGTCTCGTCATCCTTCTTTATCGGCGCATCCGCGATCTTCACGTCCTTGCCGTCCAGCTCTGCATCCTGGGAATCAAGCACCAGTCTGGCGACTCCTTCATTCCTCTTGATCACGATACTACCATTCACATACTCTATGTATGTACACTTCATCTTATCCTTGAGCATCTTCAGCGGCATCATAAGGTGAAGATTATTGCTTACATACGGCTTGTACTCGTCCTCTTCCACCTCACTGCCATTTACATACAGTGTGAGTCCCGCTTCATTGTAATCGCCCGCAAGCTTCTCAGACATGCCGGAAACTGCGTGTTGATCCTCCTCGTTCTTCTCCAGACGTCCCGACGGCTCCTTTGTTCCGTAATACGCCAGAGCACCTATGGCAAGGATCAGAATTATATATACAAATTTCTTCAAGCTTCTTCTCTCCTTCGTTTAGGCGGCTTCGGTCCCATAAACTGATAGAAATATGATTTTATCATTCCGTTGTATATCTTGCGGTTTCTGTCGGCCTTTCTGCCGATATACTTCTCCGCATCCGTATACGATGTGATGAGGAACATTGACCAGTCATCAAGATTCCTATAGCTCTCGCCGATGGTCCTGTACAGCTCAGGCAGAGCCTCCTTCTCCTCAAGTCTCTCTCCGTAAGGTGGATTTGTGATTATAAATCCATACTTCTTCGGATTCCTCAGATCCTTCACATCCCTCTGCTGAAAATGGATGTGCTGCTCCACTCCTGCTGCCCTGGCATTCTCCATGGCACACTTCACCATATCGCCATCCAGATCATATCCCTGTATGTTCATCTTCACATCGTGGTCTATGAGATCATGAGCCTCATCCACCGCATTGTACCATATCTTCTTGTCACAGATCTTGGACCACTCCTGGGCCGTGAACTCCCTGTCCATTCCCGGTGCGATGTGTGCTCCTATCATGGCAGCCTCTATCGGAAATGTTCCACTTCCGCAGAACGGATCTACAAGGACTCTGTCCCTGTGCCACGGCGAGAGCATGATCAGTGCGGACGCCAGCGTCTCCGATATAGGAGCCTTTCCAACCAGCTTTCTGTATCCCCTCTTGTGAAGTGACACACCTGACGTGTCAAGTGCTATGGTCACTATATCCTTGAATATAAATACTCTCACCGGATAGCTTGCGCCATCCTCCGTGAACCATGACACTCTGTATGTCTGCTTCAATCTCTCAACCATAGCCTTCTTGACTATGGACTGTATATCCGATGGACTGAAGAGTGCACTCTTGTTTGATGTCGCCTTGGACACCCAGAATTTTGCATCCCTTGTCAGATACTTCTCCCAGGCGATGGCCTTTGCTCCCTCGAACAGCTCGTCAAATGTGGCGGCCTTGAAGCTGCCACATTTGAGCATGATACGCTCGGCTGTCCTTATAAAAATATTTGCCCTTGCAATCGCACTCTCGTCTCCGGCAAATGTGATCCTTCCGTCCTCCACCTGGACTATCTCGTATCCAAGATCAAGTATTTCTTTTTTCAGTACCGACTCCAGTCCAAAATGACATGGAGCTATAAGTTCTACTCTACTCATTTCCTGCCCTTTCTGTGGGTTGTATATTTGTTCTATCGCTGTCTTGTGAGCGGGCCTCTGTACTGCGCCAAGCCTCCCACCGTGTTGATAACTCTGTATCCATCCTCGCTCATGATGAGCGCAGCCTTCATGCTGCTCACCCCATGAGCACAGTATACCAGCAGATATTTGCTTTTGGGAAGAGTATACTCCCCCGCTTCTATCAACTCAAATGGAATATTTACCGCCATGGGGATGTGTCCCTCCAGAAATTCATCGCGGTCCCTGACATCCACTATTATGCCGCCCCTTGCAACAGCTTCACGTATGATGTTGCGTATGGGAATACTTGTGAATCCCATTTCTCCACCTCCTTCATACCGACAGAAAAACCTCTTCTGTTATATGATATGAAGGAAATGTCTCATCGACACAATAAAAACGAAGATCCCGGCAGGCGAAAAGCCAATTCCGTCTGTCGGGACCTTATAATTACTTCTTAAGCTGTGCAAGACGCTCGGCAACCTGCTCAGACATCTCAGTGTACTTGGCAAGCTTTGCCTTCTCCTCCTCAACCTTTGCGGCTGGGGCCTTGTCAACGAACTTTGGATTTGCAAGCATTCCTGATGCACGCTTGATCTCTCCGGCAAGCTTAGCAGCCTCCTTCTCAAGTCGCTCGATCTCCTTGTCGATATCCACAAGCTCCTCAAGAGGAATGTATACAGCGGCATCGTGGATCAGTGTTGATACTGCATTCTCATCGATTCCTGTCTTGTCCTCCTGAACGTGTACCTCGCTGGCATAACCCAGTGTGGCAAAGAAGCTCATTGATGACTCAAATATATGTCTCACGTCCTCCTTTGCAGATACGACATATACCTTTGCCTTTCTGCTAGGTGGTACGTTCATTCCTGTACGAAGGTTTCTGATGGCACGGACTGCTGCCTTGATAGTGTCAACAGCGGCCTCGTCAGCCTCAAAGTTCCACTCGTCTGTGTACTCAGGCCACTTGGAGATCATGATCGACTCCTCCTCGTCCTGAATGTTGCAGAAGATCTCCTCTGTGATGAATGGCATGTATGGATGAAGAAGCTTAAGTGCCTGGATCAGAACTGTCTTAAGTGTCCAGAGTGCTGCTGCCTTTGTCTCATCCTCATCGTTGTAGAGACGAGGCTTAACCATCTCGATATACCAGTCACAGAACTCCTCCCAGATGAAGTCGTATACCTTGGATACAGCGATACCAAGCTCGAACTTCTCCATGTTGTCTGTCATCTCTTTTGCAAGTGTGTTGACCTTGGACAGGATCCAGCGGTCAGCTATTGTCAGGTCTGACAGCTTCACATTTGTGAAATCTGCCTTCTCCATGTTCATCATGATGAAACGTGTTGCGTTCCAGATCTTATTTGCAAAGTTTCTGGAATTCTCAACTCTCTCCCAGTAGAAACGCATGTCGTTTCCAGGAGCATTTCCTGTTATAAGTGTCAGACGAAGGGCGTCTGCACCGTACTTATCTATAACCTCAAGCGGGTCAATACCATTTCCAAGTGACTTACTCATCTTACGTCCCTGGTCGTCTCTTACAAGTCCGTGGATCAGCACATGCTTGAACGGGCTCTTGCCTGTCTGCTCAAGTGCTGAGAATACCATACGGATTACCCAGAAGAATATGATGTCGTATCCGGTTACAAGCACGCTTGTAGGATAGAAGTATTCATACTCAGGTGTCTTATCCGGCCAGCCAAGTGTTGAAAATGGCCACAGTGCAGATGAGAACCATGTATCGAGCGTATCCTCATCCTGTGTGAGATGTGTACATCCGCACTTTGGACATACTGTAGGTGTCTCACGGCTGACGATGGTCTCGCCGCACTCGTCACAGTACCATGCAGGGATTCTGTGTCCCCACCAGAGCTGTCTTGATATACACCAGTCACGGATGTTCTCAAGCCAGTGGATGTATGTCTTGTCGAACTGCTCAGGCACAAATGAGAGCTCATCGGTCTTGATGATGTCAAGTGCTGCCTGTCCCATCTCCTTCATGCGGACGAACCACTGAGGCTTGATCATAGGCTCTACAGTTGTCTTACATCTGTCATGTGTTCCTACGTTGTGGCTGTGTGGAACTACCTTTACGAGAAGTCCCAGTGCGTCAAGGTCTGCCACCATCTGCTTTCTTGCCTCGTAGCGGTCCATGCCTGCATACTTGCCTCCGAGCTCATTTATGGTTGCATCATCGTTCAGTATATTTATCTCCTCAAGATTGTGACGCTTTCCAACCTCGAAGTCGTTAGGGTCATGTGCAGGTGTGATCTTTACACATCCTGTTCCAAACTCCTTGTCAACATATGGATCTGCGATAACCGGGATCTGTCTGTCTGTAAGTGGCAGCTCCAGCATCTTTCCTACTATATCTGTGTATCTCTCATCGTCAGGATTTACTGCAACGGCTGTATCTCCGAGAAGTGTCTCCGGTCTTGTGGTTGCTATCTCCACAAATCTTCCAGGCTCTCCAACTACAGGATAGTTGATATGCCAGAAGAATCCGTCCTGCTCCTCATGTATAACCTCAGCATCTGATATGGAAGTCTTACATACAGGACACCAGTTGATGATCCTTGAGCCCTTGTAGATGTAGCCCTTCTCGTACAGTCTTACAAATACTTCCTTGACTGCCTTGGAACATCCCTCGTCCATGGTGAATCTCTCTCTGTCCCAGTCAGCGGATGAACCCATCTTCTTGAGCTGGCTCACGATACGGTTGCCGTACTCTTCCTTCCATGCCCATGCATGCTTTAAGAACTCCTCACGGCCGATCTCTTTCTTATCTATTCCCTGCTCCTTCAGCTTCTCTGTAACCTTGACCTCGGTTGCGATGGCTGCGTGGTCTGTACCAGGCTGCCACAGTGCTGAGTAGCCCTGCATTCTCTTGAATCTGATAAGTATATCCTGCATTGTATTGTCCAAGGCATGTCCCATGTGAAGCTGTCCTGTTACATTTGGAGGTGGCATTACGATCGTAAATGGCTTCTTGCTCCTGTCAACCTCTGCGTGGAAATACTTCTTCTCCTCCCACTTTCTGTAGAGTCTGTCCTCTATCTGGGAAGGATCATATGTCTTCTCTAACTCTTTCATCTCATTCTTCCTTTCTATTCTTCCTGATCTCTTACATGTTGATATATACTTTTACAAAATTTTTCACAAAAAAACCCGCTCTCCGGACATTCTGTCAGAAGGGCGAGTAAATATTCGCGTTACCACCTTGTTTTGTATCTCATCTTATCCTATAACGGGAACGCCCCGGCATGGCCTATCCTTATCATGATCTTTCAGCCATGCAGCTCAGAAGCTACCTTCACAAGTCTCTGTCAGGAACGGTCTCACAGCCCACGAACCATTCTCTCTGTCTGACTCCACATGCTACTCCTCTTCGTCACAGCATTTGCATATATCTTCTTTATTCATTGTGATAGTACAACATAGGCTGGCTGTACGTCAAGCACAAAGTCATCCTATCTGGTTTCTGAACTGATCCTTGAGTGCACTCAGGATGGAATTCATACGCCTGTCATAGTCCTCTATGTCGCCGTGCATTCTGTTGTACACAGCCTTCTGGACTTTGTTGTATATGGACATCTCATGTACATCCTCCTTTGAATCAGCGATCTCGTTCATCAGATCGTCCAGGAATCCGGCCGGCATACCGCGCTTTCTTATCTCCCTCTGGAGTGTCGCCGTGTCCACCGTCACCGCCATTACACAGAAGTATTCTATCAATGACTCATTGTTCTTATTCAGCGCAAATGCTCTGATGAAAGCATCCTTTGCCTCCTCAAGCTGAAGATTGCCCGCCAGCGCAACGCCTTTGTTGTGATATATATTTCCAAGGAACTCATCGTACTCACCATGTGACTCCTTGTACTCTATGATGTCATCGTATATGGCGTCAGCCTTGATGTAATGCTTGTACATCATGTAGCTGTCAGCTCTCTTCTTGTCCAGCTCATACGGCTTGAGAGTCCTGATCCTCTTGCACTCGTCCATGAATTCCTTCACTTCATCCTTGCTGTAGAACTCACCAAATGTAAGTATCTCCACCATGATATCCTGGATATACGCATTCTTGGCATTGAGCGCGTCTATCTTGTCTGCAAGATCCTCCATGTCTATGGCCGTTCTCAGCCAGTTGCTGAGTCTGTCCGCAAGGTCGTCTTTACCTATGAGCACCATATTGTTGAATATGTAGTAGCACAGCTCCTCATATGAATATATGGTTATCTTCGTATTGAGGAATGTGTACGGATTGTCCGCTGTCTTTGTCTTACAAATAATAATTCCACTCATATGTGTATCACTCTCCCGGATCAAAATGCTGTCCTCTGAGGTATGACGGGATGCTGAACGCACTCTGCTCATACTCATCGGAATCTTCGTCATCCAGATCCTCTTCATCTATGGTTTCTTCATCGTCCGGCTCTGACTCGTCGATCTCAATCTCGCTGTCATCTGCATCGTCTGTAATGTCATCTGATTCTGATTCGTCATCATCTACCTCATATGCAGCATCCACTGATTCCGTTTCGTCATCATCTACCTCATATGCAGCATCCACTGATTCCGTTTCGTCATCATCAATTTCATCTGAAATGTTCTCAGGATCAGAGACCGCATCATCTTCTAACTCTTCAGCCTCCGTCATATCCCCCGCATCGTCGTCAATCTCTTCCACAACATCCTCTGCTTCCGTTCCGAAATCATCCGGCTCTTCCACAGTCTCCGGCTCCACAGGTGACGCTGTTCCGTAATATACCACAGGCTCTTCATGTACCTCCGGCTCGGCTTCCACCGTCTTTGCATTACCATGCTCCACCGCCGGATCTTCGCCTCTCAGTTCCTCGGTGTCACCCATGCGTATCCTGAGCTCCTCTTCCCTTCGCGCCGCCTCAAGCTTCTCCGCATGCTTTCTCCTGATGGCTCCTATGTCAAATTCTTTTCTGTATATCTTATTTGTGGTAGGATACAAACTTCCAAATCCAAGATCACGGATGACTATCGCGCCCTTATCCGCACCATAATACTCCACGGATATCGACAGCTTTGTCGTCTTCTTTGGTCTCGCCGGAAGTCCGTATATCTCCACAGTCTCCCGCCATTCTTCCTCAGTCAGTATATCCTGGTATACGATCTGTATCCTTCTTGTGTTGTCGAGGAATACCTCTATGCTTCCGCGGGTGTTGAACCACTCAAGCCCGCCGTATGCTATCGGCCAGAACGTCTTCTTCTCATCCATGAGATTTATTCCGATATTTGTCTTGACCGTCTGCTCCGTATCTATAAAATATCTGCTGAGCGCCTCCGTGTACACACCGCCAAGCGATCTGTAACATGCACCCTTTGTATATATATTCTGTCCAACAAATACCCTTCTGCCCTGACACAGAACCGCCGCCGACTGCTTCATCCAGTTGTCAGCAAATCCTATTCCCGTGAGGAATACAGAGGATATAAACACCTGTGACATACATTCCTTAACTATATCCGCAAATGCCTCATCCATATCCTCATGGTATTTTCCAAATCTTTTCATGTTCATCCTGTCATGGAAGTTCACATGCTCAACGGTCACTATCAAAGGATATTTCCTTGTCATATCTATCCTGTAAAAATCCAGCCCGCTCCTGCCGAAATCAAACAGTCCCACGCTGTTATTCCTGAGCGGCTCAGGCTGTGCAAATATATAGCACAGGCCACTGTCCAGATGGCTCACTATATTAAACTGGTCATGGGTCAGACGGAGTGCCGACTTAAGTCCTCTGACTGCAGCTATGATGCGCGGATCTGTGTCAGCCACTGTGACTGTCAGTTTCTTTATCACAAAACCCTCAAACTGCTCGGTAAACTGTCTTATATGCAGTATCATCATCTTCACAAGAAGATCTCCCGCCTTATAATTACGCCCCGCAACTTCTATATTCTCATTTCTCAGGGTACGCTCATACACCTGATCCACAACCGTTCCATTTTCCTCGAACCTGCAGGCTGAAGCCTTCGCCCCTGCACACCAGCCAGCCAGATCTATGAACTTGTAAGCTTCACTCTGTCCGTCATCCGACTTTTTGTTGTACGCGCTGTAGAACATGATGTTAGGGAGCATATATGTATCCCTCGCCTCCTTGTGGTACACCGATTCCGGCTCCCGCGTGTCAACATTATAATAACTAAGCTGTGTATATTCCGGGTCAAGATCCAGACCCAGATATAACTGTGTGTCAGACATAAATTATGCCCCTCCTTGTGAAAAATCAAAAAGTTAAAGCAACATCAAATTGGCGTCGAAGAAATGGCTGTTGTACAGATATGTGTCCATTGCCTGTATGAGCTCATGGTCATTTCTTGTCTCCTGGCTAACCAGCATGCTATTGATAAGTTCAAAGCTGCTGCTTCCATCCTTATGGAATGTCTCATTTTTGAGTATGTCGCTCTCAACCACGACTGAAGTTCCAACCACTCCATCGATGGAGTAGACAAGCGACTCTCCGTGGAATACGACAACTTCCTTAACATACACTCCCGGAATTATCTCATTCATCCTCTCGGATTTGTAGTTTGCCATACTGCTGCTCTCCTGTCCAAAGCTGTAGCTGACCCATACCTGCTTTCCGCTTTCACCCTTGAATATGACATATGTCTTGAATCTCATATCCCCTGGCAGCTTTACGATCGACTCAAATTTTCTGAAGAACGGAAGTATCTTGCTGTATTCTATAAACTGTTTTACATTTGCCTTGATCCATTCCTGCTGCTCCTCAGTGTATCGTCCACTTCGGTTGCTAAAATAATACAGCAGGCTCATTCTGGATATCTCATCCTTTATATTGCCCTTGGCGATCTCCTTGTACAGATCCTCCATTATATATGAAGGGATCTTCTGATCCTTTATAAAATACTGGTGCGCGCAATATCTGAGGAAAGCTTTCACCACCATGCCTCGGCTGCGGCCGCGATAGTACACCTCAAATATATCGTATATGGACTCTATATATCCGTCCGCGAACATCATCTGTGCGAGTATGTTCTCAGACAGCATATCAATATTTCTGTAATTTGAATTGACCGACTTGAAGAGATTTGCCATCTCCTCGAGTGATCCGTTGTAATTGTTGATGAGATATGACAGTATCTTCTGTCCGGCGTACCCTCTCCTGTATATATACACGCATATGGATATGAGCAGCCTGCTCTCATCGTATCTCTTGTCATCGATTCCAAACTCGGCTATCTTGATCAGCTCATCTATATCCACATCCACATAGCCAAATCTGTACATTCCCTCAAATGCATTCTCATACATATCCAGAGCTATATAATATGTATTTATCCTGGAAGCATATGAAGGATCCACGTAATCCAGATCTATCTTGGACAAATATTTTCCGAGAATGTCCGCATCGAAATTCTCATGATAATACTCAACCATATGGGTAAGCGCTTCCTGTCTCACCCTGTAGCTCACCTCAGGGCAGAGTGCGATATCTCTGGCAAGATTTATCTCCTTTGCATCCCTGTGTGTAAATATATCTATATCGTTGTAGAGGAACAACAGGTATCTGTAATCCCTTGGACTGTACTCGTGACAAATGTCCAGATAGCTCCTCTCGTCTACAATTCTCTCCATTCTGTACTGTACGGTGCTCACATATCTGCCGCCGTTGTCATCCAGAAGTGTGACTATGGCAGACGGCGATATTATCTCTACATATGCCTCACCATTAACCACCGGAACCTTGACCTCTCCGCCAAGCTCACTGTGGGATACCAGTATGTGTGTTATATTCTCATTATCACACACGAACTTTCTCTTGAATATTATGTTGATGAGCTTTGTGGCAAATTCCGGTTTCACCGTATCAGGATCAAGGAATTCATCGTATATGACTGTCAGGTCATCGCTCACATTTCCCTGAAGTATCATCTTCTCCATGAAACGCTCAATGGCAGGGACAAAATCTCTGTACACCGACTTCTGGTTCTCCTTGTTCATGATGACATTTGCATATATATATGCCAGCTCCTCGTCCGTCAAAACGTTCTTGTAACTGAAATATCTGAGTATAGCCTCCGGTATCTCATCGTAGTGGTTTTTGTCCATGCTCCTGATAAAGCATTCATTCAGGCCAACATACTTGAGATCCTTGTCCGATGCGTCACTGTAATATCTGTGATAACACGGATCGTACATCTTATTCTTGATCAGTATTCCACAAATGGCATCCAGAGTCGTCCTGTCATGCCTCATATCGTATATCTGCTCAAGCATCTTAAATGCCTGCACGTCAAAATCCTTCTGTCTCGAAGCAGTCTTGACAAACTCCACGATGACATCCTCTGAGACAAATTCATTTCTCATGCCCCATCTGAGGGCTGCGATCTCAAGCGGTGCGATCTTCTTCATCATGAGAGGCTGCTTGTTGAACATGTCGCATATCTCAAAGTATATTACCGGACTATTTACACCTGAGTTAAACAGCTTCTGTATATCCTCGTAGAGAACCCATTTGTCCTCTGTATAATTCACATCCACAAATAACAGTATCCAGAAATAGAACAGCCTGTTCTTGTCATTTGCCTCGAATCTTTCTCTGACCATGGCAGCAGTTCTGTCTATGATGAACTTCTCCCTGCGCAGAAGCGACTTCAGGTAACTGAGATAACACTTCTCCATGTCCTCCATGCTTGTGAAATTGGCATCCGCATCTATTCTCAGAAATTCCTGCTCGACAAATTCCGTGTGTCCCTCCAGGATCTGCATATGGAGCAGGCCCAGCCTGTACATGCCATACTCCGGTCTGTATTTTATAAGGGTGTTCAGGGCATCCCTGGTCTCCGCTATGTACTTCTTCAGATTGATCTTGTCCGTTCTGAAGTCAATATATGCACGGATCAGAGCCTCCTCCGCCCTCTTGATGGTGAATCTCGTCTGCCTGCTCTTTGGAGTCATCTTGATGACCTCAGGCTTTCTGATGCTCACCTGTATTCTCATATTCTGATAAGTGTTCCATATATAAATGTAACCCGATGACTCCCCGTCGTGGATCTTCTGCGGATCTATGAGGAAACTGAGGTCAAATGTGTTGCCATCGAAGCTGTTCCACTTCAGCACGCTGGTCTCCGGTATGAGGAAATCGCAGTCCGATGCTATCTTGGTATTCGTGTAGCCCCAGGTGTTCTTGGTGATCGTAACCGATGCCCTGACCAATTCGGATGGCATCTCAACCAGCAGATCGTTCTGAGCCACGGACAGTGTGAGTGCCCTCTTCTTGTGTGTATACACAAGGAATTCCTCCATGGCCTGTCCTATGGACAGTGACATTCCCAGTGTGTCATACACCCTCTGAAGCTTTTCATCCCTGCCTATAAAAGTGCGCACAAAATCCTCGCTTCCGAATATCCTTATGGCATCCTCCCAGTTCTCCTCTGCATATGCTGCAAACTGGAACAGATCCTCGAGCTTCTTACCCTCGACCTGAATATATGGAGCGACTATAGCTATATGATAAGGGATGATAAACTCTCCCCCATCAGTGATTATATTTATATGCCCCTTGAAGGATTTGCCTTGCTCGATTCCTCGGGCGTCAAATGAATAGCTGACTCTGTTCTTCCTGCCCACAAATGTGTGACTCTTGAAATCCAGTATATAGCGGCTGTCGTATACCATCAGTTTCACTGCACAACTGTTTGAAGAATCCACTGTAAACTCTCCATCATACACAGTTCCCGCCTCGATATTCAATTCTATCTTGCTGACTGATATGGCTACCGCTGGTCTGTCAACCTTAAACTCACCACGAGCATACTGTTCAACTATTCCCTTCATCGTCTGGTCTCCTGTATCTATTTCTATTGTCTTTTTGTCAAAAATCACTCATAGTGGTTGTATTTGAAGCTTCCAATCGGTATAATTGACAAAAAGACATATATTCAGATTATAACAAAATATTGTCTCTTTTTAAACAATATATACAGAAAAATAACTTAAAACAACTGAAAAAGGGGGTTTTTTATGAAAAATGGGGTTATCAATCTAAAAACAGAGAATCTCCTCAGTCAGGTCGAAACTGTTCGTGCAGATCTTAACATGAATCCACTAGGAGTTCCCGAATCTGTTACTAAAGCTATTGCGGACAACATGAGTCAGTTATCAGTATACCCTGATCACACCACAAAGAAATTAAAGGAGGCCATATCCGCATACTCCGGAGCAAAGACAGACGACATAATCGTCGGCGGTAGCTCCTATGAATTTGTCAAGATACTGTGCGAATTTACCTCGCCTAAGAAAGCTATCCTGATAACACCTGGAGCACAGAATTACGAAAAGCTGCTCTCTATGAACGGCTGTGAGATAATCTACTACTCCACACCTGAGGAGGAGGATTTCACCCTCGATATCGCAGATTTTATATCGAAGTTGTCAGAGGACATCGATATTATATTTATATCGAATCCTAATGGTACAACATCACAGATAATCGATGCAGAGTCTTTGGAATTTATAGCCAAGATATGCGATGGCAATAACATAACCATGGTCGTTGACGAGGAATACATGGATTTTGTTGATGATCTGGAGAGTAATTCTGCCATTCCTCTCACATCGGAATACGAGAATGTTATCGTGCTGCGAAACACAACGAAATTTTTTGCAGTTCCCGGACTCAGGCTGGCATATATGATCACATCGAATCCTGTTCTCAAGAAAACACTTGAGATCACCGGACTGCCATTTGTGATAGGCAAGCTTGTGGAGGCCGCCGGAGTCGCCATGTTCACCGACGAAAAATACATTGCCGAATCAAGAGAGCTCATCAGAACCGAGCGCAACCTTGTGTACTCGGCACTGTCCACCCACAAGTCGATCAAGCTGTACAAACCGGCCGCCAACTTCATACTGATCCGTATCCTGAGGGATGCTATTTTCGCGGGTGATGTGGTGGATTACTGCATGCCAAAAGGTCTTTATATACGAAGCTGTGCTGATATAGGCGGACTTGACAACAAATACATAAGATTCTGTTTTATGAATCCAAAACAGGATGACCTGCTGGTCAACACCGTGCTGGAAATAGTCTAGGAAATTACTGTTTTATTTACAGACAACATAATAATAGAAAAGGAGAATTTAAACTATGGAAAACATGACAACCAAGATCACATCGTCTTATAATAATGCACTGGACATCAAGGTAGTTGACGGACATTTTGCAACTAACCATTCCCACATCAACAAATACATCGATATGACAACCATCAAAAGCAGAAGGAAGATGGCTCTCGCTGCTGCCAAATCCATGGCTACAGAGTATGTTGCAACAACGATCGTTGACACCATCGTCTGCATGGACGGAACAGAGGTTATCGGTGCTTACCTTGCAAATGCCCTCACAGAGAACGGTATCGTGTCCATGAACCAGCACCAGACCATATACATCATGACACCTGAGGTTCATTCTTCAGGCCAGCTCATATTCCGTGATAACCTTCAGCCAATGATCAAGAACAAGAACGTTCTCCTTCTCCTTGCATCGGCAACCACCGGCAAGACAATCAAGCAGAGCATCGAATGTATTGAATACTACGGTGGAAGCATCTCAGGAATATCAGCTATCTTCTCAGCTACAGACGAGGTTGCAGGCCACGAGGTTCACTCTCTGTTCAGCAAGAAGGATATCGACGACTATGCTTCTTATTCCGTTGGCGAGTGCCCTATGTGTAAGGCCGGCAAGAAGATAGAAGCCATTGTCAACAGCTATGGTTATTCGATGCTGTAATACCACAGAAACAACACAGCCTTTCCCTCGCCCCTCACATAAACTAAAACGGCTGCCTCGATGGCATATGGCCTTTCTTACCGAAAACCACATACCATCAGGGCAGCCGTTTATTTTATATTATTCTATTTCCCAAGATAAAATTTCTTTGACCTTTTATGATATACGATCACTCCGGCCAGTGCACCGATCACCGCTGCCACAATAAACCATGCCCATGTCGGCACATCTTTGATATTGTAGCATCTGATGTTGATCCACATCTGGTTGATATCCTTGGTGGCATCCTCATCGAAATACTCCATGACCGCACTTCTCTCTATGGCGTCCTGTGACGGATACTGAGCCCCAAGCTGTCTGTTGACCTGTTCCGCAGGAGCTCTGAGAACGTAGTCAGGATCTGAGTTGTCCCCTGTGAAGAAATATCCAAGTGGATAATCAACAACATTCTCCTCGTCATCCTCTGCACCATAAGTGTAATCCAGATAAGAATATACCGTATCGTCATCCCCACCTGCTATGACTGAGGTATAACCAATGTAATACATGTTGCGGACTGCATTGTCAGGTTTTGATACGAAGTTGATAAACGCCTCGGCCGCCTGCTTTCTGTCAGCGTCACCGTCTATTCCTTTTTTCAGCATGACCCATCCGTCAAAGTACAGATTTGTGCACTCCTCAGGGACCGCAAAGTCAAGCTTCACTCCATCCTCCTCAGCCTGATCCATGGCATAAACTGCATCTCCTGACCACTGGTAATTCGCAACAACTTTTCCTGTTATCATGTCTGCCTTACCACTGTCAGTCTCAAATGAATACACATTGTCCTTTATATCCTGAAGAAGGTCCTGTGACTTTGCTATAGTCTCAGGACTGACATCGTTCATGATATCCTTGAGCTGCTCAGAGTAATCCTCCTGAGCCCTGAATTCAGGGTCCATCAGCTTATCCCTCTGCAGTGCTCCGACTGCGGCGAAGTAGGAATCTCTGACATTGTCTTTTATGGTGATCTGTTTTGCAAACTTAGGGTTGTTGAGGACTGTCCATGTTCCCGCCTCGTCAGCGGTCATCTTCTCCGGATTGTACAGAATTCCCGTAATTCCAAACATGAAGCCAGCTGCATATTTGCTCCAGGTCTCTCCATTTATCTCATGCGTCTCAAATGTATCTCTGATGTATGGCGACACACCATTTATATAATAATTCTTGTCGTTGTTCTCATCGAAAAAGTCATCGGACAAAGGCTCAAGCTTGTTCTCAGACATAAGCTTCATGATCATGTACTCCGAAGGACATACAAGATCATACACATCGCCGAGAGTCAGCATATTATAGAGATCCTCATTGGTGCCGAAGCACGAATACTGAACATTCACCTTCACACCATAATTCTCGTAATACCAGTTCTCGAAATCCTCCACCATGGAATTCTCACCAAATATAGTTGTTCCATTGTCCAGTTCCAGGGCTTCGTCTTCATCCCAACCACCCTCGTCAATGTACTCTTCCCAGCTGCACACCCTGAGAGTGACCTCTTTTTCAGTATCAGATGCGCCGTCACTCTTGACAGAAGCAGCATCTCCTATATCCTCCGCTGCCATTACCGGCAGCATCTGTCCGGCAAGCAATGAAACAGCCATGACTGCTGCCGCCAGCTTTCTGGAAATCGAACGTCCAAAACATCTATGTCTTATCATCGCTCCACCTCTTTCTTTCTTCCGGCCACATTCATAGCCACAACGATTATGACAACCAGTGCAAATATGACTGTTGAGAGCGCCCACAGGGCTGTCTTGATCTCAGTCTGTGAACCTTTTGTCGCATTTACAACGTAAGTACTTATGGTGTCAAATGTCGCAGGCTTGGTGTATGTCGCGATGAAGTAATCATCCAGTGACAGTGTAACAGCCAGCGCAAATCCCGAAATAATACCCGGAAGTATCTGAGGTATCACTACCTTTGTGAGTCCCTGGAAAGGTGTAGCTCCCAGATCTAACGCAGCCTCATACAGACTGCTGTCCATCTGCTTGAGCTTTGGCACCACTGACAGATATACGAAAGGTGCCGACAAAACCACATGGCCGATGACAAGTGGAACATAGCTGTCCTTGCTCATGCCAAATGCAACTATGAGCAGTATACATATAGAGAAACCTGTCACAACATCTGCATTTACAACAGGCACCTCATTCATGGCATTTATCGATGCTGAAGCCCATTTTTTTGAATAAAAAGCACCTATGGCACCGAGTGTTCCGAGTATGGTTGCTATCAGTGCTGAACCTGCAGCCAGAAGCACAGTTCCAACGATCATTGACCTCAGCTCGTCCTTGGTGAACAAAGTCACATAATTGTGAAGCGACCATCCGTGAATGCTTCCGATATTTGCCGATGTTGTAAAGCTGTAAACAGCCAGTATCAATATAGGCATATATATGAGAAGAAGCATAATGCATATAAATATAATCTTAGACCATTTCTTCATTATAACAACGCACCTCCTCTGCTTCCGCCGTCGTCATCCGTGTACTTGTTTGTCACAAGTGTGAATACAAGTATTATCACAAGAAGGACGAGTGCTATCATGGAACCGCCGTTCCAGTTGTATGCTGAGAAGTAGCTTCCTATCAGACTACCCATGATGTATGTGCTGTTGTAAAGCATGTCAAGCACAACATAGTTAGTCATAGATGGCAAAAATACCATAACTATTCCGCTGACGATTCCCGGAACGGTGAGCGGAAGTGTGACCTTGACAAATGTCTGGAAGCTATTTGCCCCAAGATCCACAGCGGCCTCCATAAGGCTGCCGTCAAGCTTCAATATGGTTGTGTATATAGGAAGTATCATAAATGGCAGGAAATCATATGTCATTCCTATAACCGAATTGAGAAACGGGTGGAATGCCAGATTGCCCTCTATAACCGTGAGTACCTCCTTGAGTGCTGTGATCCTCAGTGTGAAGTTGATCCACATCGGGAGCACGAACATCATGACAATTACCGATTTCCTTTTCATCTCACTTCTCGCAAGTATATATGCGATCGGATATGCCAGCAGCAGACACACCAGAGTAGTCACTATGGCAAGCAGAAAGCTGTACGCCAGAGTACCTATGGTGTTCGGGCTGGTAAAGAATCCCGTCAGATTGTCAAATGTAAACCTGCCCTCGCCGTTGGTGAAGGCATAATAAATAATTACAAACAGTGGTGCAACTACAAAGCATATGAGAAATAATGCGTATGGGATGCCCAGCTGTTTTCTTGAAAAACGTAAGCCGTTCATGTTCATCCCTCCATCTATTTCTTAAGTGAAAACTTCATCTTATCCTCTGGAATTATCAGGCTGACTCTGTCCTCCATGTTCCACAGGTACTCGTCATCCACGATAAAGTCCTCCTCATTGTCAGTTCTCACCACATAGCTGTAGTGGTCTCCCTTATATATAAGATTGATGATATGTCCGCAGATTATACCAGCTTCCTCGTCATCACTCATGTCGATATCCTCTGGAAGTATAGATACTATTACCTTGATCTTCTCACGGTCTATTGCCTCACCATTTGCATCCACCAGCACGCCATCCTTCATGGCTGAACCCGGAACGATCTCCGTGAGGTCGCATGATACCTTACCGTCAAATACGCCGAGGGCATAATTTCTATTGACTGAGCTCTCAATCTTGTTGATTGCAGTCTCCGATATCATGATGTGTATTCCATCAGGTTCAACATTGAGGCCAACCTTGTCTCCAACCTTGGCGGACTTTGTGGTCTGAATAACTATCTCATTCCTTCCGGACTCAACGGTGATCTCATAGTGTACACCCTTGAACACAACAGATGTCACAACTCCCTTTACAGCGCCCTGTTCAGGTGTAGTGATCATCACATCTTCCGGTCTTACTACGGCATCCACCTTTGTTCCAATCTCCACGTCATCCAGACAGACAAATTCTGCACCACAGAATCTTACCTTTAACTTGCCCGTCATAATTCCGTTGAAGATGTTACTCTCGCCTATGAAATCCGCAACAAATGCATTCTTTGGCTCATTATATATATCTTCAGGAGTTCCTATCTGCTGTATCTCACCCTCGCTCATGACAACTATCTTGTCTGACATGGTGAGTGCTTCCTCCTGGTCATGTGTTACATAGATAAAAGTGATTCCCAGCCTGTCATGCATTCCCTTGAGCTCTATCTGCATCTCTTTTCTCATCTTGAGATCCAGTGCGCCAAGAGGCTCATCCAGAAGAAGTATCTCTGGCTCATTGACAAGAGCTCTCGCTATAGCTATTCTCTGCTGCTGTCCACCCGAAAGCGTGTCGACTTTTCTGTCCTCAAAGCCCTCAAGGTCAACCATTTCAAGGACCTTCTTGACCTTCTTCACGATCTCTGCCTTAGGAAGCTTCTTGAGCTTGAGGCCAAATGCTATGTTGTCAAAGATATTCAGATGTGGGAACAGCGCATACCTCTGAAAGACCGTGTTGATAGGTCTCTTATTTGGTGGAAGCTTGCTGATATCCTGTCCATTCAGTAATATCTCTCCTGAAGTAGGAATCTCGAATCCTGCTATCATTCTAAGTGTCGTGGTTTTTCCGCAGCCTGAAGGGCCTAAGAACGTGACGAACTCGCCTCTCTTCACTTCGAGGTTAAAGCCGTCAACTGCTGTGAATCCATTGTCATAGGTCTTGACAATGTTTTTCAATTCAATGATATTGTTGGAATTATTGTTGTTTTTTTCCATTTATTTCCTCCTTAAGTATCGTGACATACTCCGTCACTTACTTACAGTGCCCCAACAAAGCGCATTTGTCATCTGCCATTCCAAATGGACGACAAGAGCGACCGCCCCGCCGTCAGCGGACAACAAATCCACGCTCCATGTATCACTGCTGTATATCTCACCAGCCCGGGGAGCAAATAACGAAAAGCCTATCTGATAGCTCTCCTCGCATGAGCACAACTTTATCTTGCCCTCATACTGTCGGGGAATCAAAAACATGTTAAGAAAAAACCCCTTTATGATACCGGGTGATGGCATGGATCACGGTTAGTAGCCCTATCCACCTGCCTCTCCATGTCGAGATACATTTTAAGGCACGGTATCCAGGGTAAAATAGCTAACAGACTTCCTATTTTTCCCAAAATCCATGAAGATCATTCTGCATTTTATGCAGAAAAATCGACCCTGTCTCCAAACATTCCGCATATTCGCGGCTGCATCCCTGCAATTTGAAACAAAGTCGATTTATTCTAACATATAATCATTGGTAATGATATATATTTTCATTTAATTCTTTAACAAAACAGGTCGTTACCTGCTATTTCATTCTGAACAATTCCGGAATGACTCAAGAGGCAGTCACATTTTACTGAATCCATCAAATCCGAATCGCTATTCAGATAATAGCTAATAAATTCTAGATCAGAAGTACCGCCAGCTGCACCAGTGCTGACAGCCATATGAGAACCACCAGATATATCTTTGCCGCTTTTGTCATGTCGAACCTCCACACACATCCCTTTTACAACTTGTTATTATTATGTTCTACGAGAGGAATTTTATGCCTGAACAGGCACAAGTTTACGCAAAAATCATCTGATGATACTTCTTTCCGTTTTCCCATATTTCCATGTATATACATACGTAAGCTTCATCTGCCCGTGCTCTGACTGCCATTCAAGATGTCCGTCTTTCATTCGAAAATCTATGCCCAGCTTGTCCGTGTCTATCTCTCCTGGCTGGTATGTTCCATCTTGACCGTCACGAGATACATCGCTGATACCAGCGACCTCGTATCTCACCTTCTCAACATCCGCCTCCACCTGCGCTTTGGCCATGTAACCAGCCGCAGAAAACATAGCCAGATCAAAAATCACGGATACACAGCCAGCCAAAAGTACAGTCATTATCTTCTTAAACAGATAGGTTCTTATCTTTCTGTCATCGACTGGTTCAAGCCTTCCTCTATATCTTCTATTGTCAGACTGTCTATAATATACAACTGCCCCAGCCACCCAGAATACAACAACAATACACAGGCATATTCCAGGAATCGACACTCCGGGGAGCCAGCGCCACCACCCTACATAATACTTTATGGCCACCACCGCAAAACAAAGTGCACATGCAGCCGTGATACATGCTGATATCACGCTATCCCTGTCCCTTCCATCAACGATGCAATAATCTTCTCGTTCTCTCGGCAGATTTTCCAGCACACAATTATATTTTCTTCTGTCATCTGGGACCTCATATCCGGCCTTGATCAGTTCTCTCAGGTACAGCCATGCGTCCAGGTAGGCAAGCCACAAACCAGCCATAGGGCAAAATGTAATAACGCTGGTCACCATCATAACATCGCAAAATGTACTGACAATATCATCAAAAAACACACCACAGATCATTCCTGCAAGTGTGGGAACAGATACCACCACCGCGGTGGTCAGAATTATACGCATTACGCGCCTGTCATATTTTATCTTCATACGTCTTTACCCCATTTTTGAGCATCAAATAACTTACTATCTCTTACATGCACTACATCAATGCCAGTCCCACAAACATTTTAACTGCTGTCTCTATGATCTCATCCGGGAACTCGAATCCCGCCGTATGGAGCTGGGCATGATCCTCACCATCGCCTACGCCGAAGAATGCTCCCTTTGTCTCCTGCAGATAGTATCCGAAGTCCTCCGACCACCTCATAGGCTCAGCAAGTTCTGTAACCACAATATTCTGGTCAGCAGCACATTTTCTAAGTTTGTCCACATTCACAGCATGATTTTCCGTTGCCGGGAACCGCTCTATCTCCTGTATATCAAGGGTGAAGCCCCCATCGTCCGCAGTATTTTGTGCAATCTGCTTTATCTCATCCACATACACGGCAAATACCTTTTCTCTCTCAGCCCTCACCGTCATGCGCAGCGTTCCTTCTGATGCAGCCACACCGTAATTGGCACTTCCAATATCCATTCCGATGAGCGTCATCCTGACAAATTCCCTGCTGCGGTTGTACTCCTCCGTAAGCTTCTCTATCTCCAGCAGCAGCCTGGCAAGCGCAGGCCCCGGATTCTTTCCCGCCTCAGGATATGCCGCATGGCTGGCTGTCCCTATCATATGTATCTCAAGCCCCGTTGATGCGCATGCAAATGTTCCATCTATCGTCAGCACATGATTTCTCGGATATCCTGGTATGTTATGAAGTCCGTAAATCTCACCTATATTCTTCTCAATTATAAGATCTCTGCACAGCCTTGCCCCGGCACCGATCTCCTCGCCGGGCTGGAAAATGAAATAGACGTCCCTGTTAATTATCTGATTCTGGCTTGCACGGGACAGCCAGGCCGCAGCCCCACATAATATACTGCTATGTCCATCATGCCCGCAGTAATGTCCCGGCTTTCCATCCTGCCCACACACTGCATCCATGTCTGCCCTGAACGCGATCGGCGTTCTTTCTTCATCCCCTATTCTGTCATCAGAAGATTTCAGCACCGCATAAAACCAAGCACCTCTATCCACGATCTCAAGGTCAGTATTCTCCCTGAGAAACGACATGAGCACCGCCTTAGTCTGCATCTCATGCATCGAAGCCTCAGGAATGCTGTGAAGCCTGCGCCTGAGGTCATATATCTTTGTCATCAGCTCTTTGTCAATTTCCATAACGTCTCCGTGCTCCTTCTCATCTATCACAGCCCAAGACACATCCTTATAATACCGAGTATCAGCATATGCACTGGATAGAACAGGTAATTCACCAGCTTATTCTGCCTGCCGCGCTTGCCATTGTATGTCAAAGTCAGTCCAAACCCCAACAGTGCCCACGGTTCCTTGAACATCGCCAGGTAGCAGAACGGTATTGCAATTGCGGACTTTTCATGAAATATATACAGGAAATATCCTATAAGTATGGCGTGGTAGTCATAATCAACCGCAAGATTCATCGATATAAGACACACTATGGCAACTATCGGTATCGTTGCTATAAACCATACTGCCTTGGGAAGCTTCTCCATTTTTTTCCTCAGCACATCAATGATCCATATCATTGCCAGCACCATCGCCAATGTAAACATAATATTATTTGCATTCCATTCAAAGAATACGCCACTGGAGAACATGTCATAAGGGATCTCAGATATCACGCCAAATATAAGCAGCATTCCAAGATACTTCCACTTGTTTCTCGTATGAAAATATCCTTCCACCAACATATATATGAATATCGGGAAAGCTATCCGCCCCAGGACATCAAATACATCACTTACAGCCGATATTATTCCACCATCCAGATACGGATACAGCAATGTCTTATTCGTATGATCTATGAGCATTGAAATGAACGCTATATACTTAAGCTGTGCTCCGGAAAGCAGACCTATTCCGTTCAATGTTATTTTTCTGCACGTTTCACAAGTTGCACCCTCTGCCTGCTCAAAGTTATTTTTTATTTTATAATTATGAACTTTCATGCAATTTCTCCTTTGTTTTCCCAACATTTACTGATGTTTTAGTCCTAATAAGTACAGTAGTCGTTTTTAGGCCCCCGCACTTATGCACTACCACACTTTTCAGCAGTGTTTTCACTATAAGTATAACATAACTGCATTGAATAACAGAGCTTAACTTTTTTTCAATACGCTTAAATTTATGACATTGCGCATTTACATGTAGTCAGCATATTTGCTGGATAAATAAACAAAATACCAGTCTGCAAAATCAGATGTTTTTCTAATCTTTGCAAGCTGGTATTCGATCACCCTCTGTGTCAATCAGAGCATATGACCTATATGTTCAGATCGTATTTCTCCACCTCAAGTTCCACACATCCGTCAGTTTCAAATACAATATTCTGAGCATTGCGCGGTGTATATATAACTGTAGACAGCACCTGTTCTCCATCATTTACAAATATCTCTATGGAATTCCAATCCATCACTATTCTCATTTTTGAAAGTCCATTGCCATTCTTGATTTTGACCTTGCGCACACAGTTTGTATCACGTATCCATCCCGCAAATGTTCTGTCTATCTCAAGCATTTGTGTTCCCGTGGTATAGCTGACATTGGTTTCATGAATCTCATTCTTTGCCAAGTGCATTGTAAAATGTCCGCATTCAGCTTTCTTTATATCAACTGTCATATCGATAACTCTGCCGTTAATGCCTTCATATGTCTTCTCACCACGCAAAGTATCATTAACTACCAGCTTGTTCTGCCTGTATTCACAAAGCTCTCTGACCGGAGTCTGAATCAGCTTGCCGTCAGAGATCATTAGTTCTCTTGGAACTGACATCATACATGCCCACTTCTGTCCACGTGGCAGCGTATTTACGCTGTCCCAAGACTGCATCCAGCCAATCATCGCTCTTCGTCCATCAGGTGTTCTTATAGTCTGTGGTGCATAAAAATCAAATCCACTGTCCACAGATACCGCTTTTTCATACTTGAAAATATGTTTCTCTTCATCCACATCGCCTGTGAAGAATACCACGTTATTTCCATTGTGAAACTCTCCATCTGCTGACATGTCCTGTGGGGATACTATAAGCACCTTATGTCCATCCATCTCAAAATAGTCTGGGCACTCCCATACTGCGCCAAATCTGCCTGTTTCATCCTTTGCAAATACTGATTCAAATTTCCAGTTGTACATATCATCTGAAGAGAACAGTACAACCTGAGGGATTCCATTATATGTCCGGTTTCCAGCCAGCATATAGTACCTGCCGTCCGCGTCCTTCCAGACCTTCGGATCTCTGAAATCAGCACGGCTGCATTCCTCCGGCATGATCTTCCCATCAACAACAGGATTGCCGGATATTTTTTCATAACTAATTCCATCGCCTACAGCCATACACTGGTTTTGTATAACATTCTTAGTTCCATCAGCCAGTTTTTCCTCAACTACTCCTGTATAGAACAATACATGCTTCCCGTCATTCTCTATAGCAGTTCCTGAAAAGCACCCAAATGCATCATAATCCGAGTCAGGTGCCAGTGCTGTTGGAAGCTCCTCCCATCTTATAAAATCATCTGAGGTGGAATGTCCCCAGTGCATAGGTCCCCACTCCGTGCTGTATGGATGGAACTGATAAAACAAATGTGCCTTTCCTCCATATATGGAAAATCCATTAGGGTCGTTTAACCAGCCCACCGGAGTTGTAAGATGGAACTCCGGCTTGTCAGCTCTGTCTACTCTGTTCTTTTCTATATATTCATCTGCCTTCTGGCATGTATACATACTGTGACCTCCTTCTGCTTGATTAGATTGTTTTTTCGGTTGTGCTGTCAAAGAAGTGCAGCTTATGTGGCATGAATACGAACGAAACCTTGTCGCCTATCTGGCTTATCTCATACTTTGATACTCTTGCAACAGTCTTGCTTCCCGCAAACTGGAAATACAGATTATTTTCATTTCCCGTCCACAAGAAGATCAAACCGCCCACACCCTTTTATTTATCTGAGGTGTGGGCGGTTTTTATCAAAACTTTTGTCCTATAAGTTTAAATATCATTCTGTCTACTGCGCATGCTCGAACTGATGCTCTTTGTAGTGATGAGCCTCCTCCAGCATCATGTCCTTGACCTTCATAAGTCTGACCTGGGTGCTTCGCTCATTCTCATCAAGCTTCATGCTTATATACTTTATTCCCTCCCGGGTCTCCGGGATGATGACATGCTCAAGAGCATTTACACGCCTTCTGGTCTTCTCTATCTCCGCTGCGAGCATCTGGCAGGACTTCTCCACCTCCGCCAGTCTCAGCATATCAGGAAGTATATCCGAGAGGGACTTCACTGCATCGTCCAGCTCTCCAGATGTAAATGCAAATCCATACGAATAGATGTCATTTGAATTTGCGCTTTTCGTCTTATAGTCGTACACAGGAATGTCAACACTCATTACATTCCTGTCGCCAAGGGCGATCCGCACCTCCTGCTTCGGAGCCATGAGCGCCGTACTCAATGTCTGCTCATTCATACCCGCCTTCGCTATTACAAAGCCTGTGTTGGCAGCTTTGATGCCAGCCTCAACCTTCTTTCTCAGTTCCATATTCTCTCTTGCCATGTCAAGGAACTGCCTCATCAGCTCATCTCTTTTATCTTTCAGGAGCTTATGGCCTCTGGATGCCGTGACCAGCTTCTTCTTAAGCCTTGTCAGCTCCATTCTGGTTGGATTAACCACAACATTAGCCATCTGTCTTCTCCTTTCTTCCAAATATATTTTCAAGCTACTTGACATGTATTACAAAGACAACGTGTATATGGCAATTTTGAATGTCGTACATTTAATTGTGTCCCCATTGCGGCATATATTGCCAACCGGGGGTCGCTTCCGCTTATTTCGGTCTGCAGCGGTACTAAGGTGCCGCTTGAGGCGCCACCTAAGGACCGGCGACCTCAAACTCCCCCTATTGGCAATATATGCCGCAATGGGGGACGAACACAATCTACATCTTTCAAAATTGCCTACCCACTACTTTCCGTAATACATGTCAAGCCACTTGTCGTCGATACGTTTCAGCTCGGCTCTAGGAAGAATGGAGAGAAGCTTCCAGCCTATGGCAAGTGTCTCCTCAATACTTCTGTCGGTGCCGTACCCCTGGGATACATACTCCTTCTCAAATGCCTCTGCAAACTTTGCATATATGATATCTATATCCGAAAGTGCCGACTCACCCAGGATAGTCATGAGTTCCTTGGCATCCTTTCCTCTTGAATAAGCTGCAAATAACTGGTTCATGGTGCTGGCATGATCTCCTCTGGTCTTGCCCTCACCGGTTCCCTTATCCTTAAGTCTGGACAGTGATGGAAGTACATCGATAGGCGGTGTGACTCCCTTTCTGTACAGCTCTCTTGAGAGAATGATCTGTCCCTCTGTGATATATCCCGTAAGGTCTGGTATAGGATGAGTCTTGTCATCCTCAGGCATGGTCAGGATCGGTATCATGGTTATACTTCCATTCTTACCCTTCTGTCTTCCGGCTCTCTCATACAGAGTTGCCAGGTCAGTGTACATGTATCCAGGATAACCACGGCGTCCCGGAACCTCTTTTCTTGCGGCTGATACCTCACGAAGTGCATCCGCATAGTTCGTGATATCCGTGAGGATTACCAGAACGTGCATGTTCTTCTCAAATGCAAGATACTCAGCGGCGGTAAGTGCCATTCTAGGTGTGGCGATTCGCTCAACAGCAGGATCATTTGCCAGGTTGATGAAGAGGACTGTTCTGTCTATGGCACCAGTCTCCTTGAAGCTCTCTGTGAAGAAGTTTGCCTCTTCAAACGTGATACCCATGGCTGCAAATACGACGGCGAATGGCTCATCTGTTCCGCGCACCTTTGCCTGTCTTGCTATCTGTGCTGCAAGCTGACTGTGCGGAAGTCCTGAAGCCGAGAATATCGGCAGCTTCTGTCCTCTTACCAGTGTGTTCAGTCCGTCTATGGCTGATATACCTGTCTGAATGAACTCAGACGGATAGTTCCTGGCAGCCGGATTCATCGGCAGACCATTGATATCTCTTCTCTCATCAGGAAGTATCTCAGGGCCGCCATCTATAGGTCTTCCAAGTCCGTCAAATACACGGCCAAGCATATCTTCTGATACGCCGAGCTCCATACTCCTTCCAAGGAATCTTACTTTGCTGTTTGAAAGATTGATACCTGTCGAGTTCTCAAAGAGCTGTACCAGGGCATCCTCACCATTTATCTCAAGGACCTTGCATCGTCTGATCTCGCCGTCCGCCAGCTCAATCTCACCCAGCTCATCATAAGCTACATTCTCAACTCCGTGCACCAGCATCAGAGGACCCGCAACTTCCTGTATAGTTCTATATTCCTTTGGCATAGTCTTAGTCCTCCTTCTCTATAGCTTCCTGAAGCTCTTTGTCAAGCTCCCTGGATATCTTCTCGTACTCTTCATCCACATTCTCAGGAAGCACATATTTGAATCGTCCGATCTTTTCTCTGATCGGCATATTCAGAATATTTCTTATGCTTGCTCCACCGGCCAGTGCCTGCGCTGACTCCTCATAAAATGCCATGATGAGCTCCATCATCAGAAACTGCTTGTGAAGCGGTGTGTATGTGTCCACATCATGGAATGAGTTCTGGTGAAGAAAATCCTCTCTGATGGATCTCGCCGCCTCCATCTTCAGTCGGTCTCCCGCTGAAAGGGCATCCATACCTACCATCTTAACGATCTCATCGAGCTCTGCCTCCTCCTGAAGCAGGGTCATCATCTTCTGTCTGTCGACCATGAACTTTTCATTTACATTTTCCTCGAACCATTTGCCCATATTGTCCACATACAGAGAGTATGAGGTCAGCCAGTTGATGGCAGGAAAATGTCTCTTGTACGCAAGCGATGAATCCAGTCCCCAGAATACCTTGACGATTCGAAGTGTTGCCTGTGAAACCGGCTCGGAAATATCACCACCCGGAGGAGAAACCGCACCGATAACCGACAGTGCACCGGTTCTGCCCTCGCTGCCGAGAGTCTTGACCATTCCGGCTCTCTCGTAGAACTGTGCAAGTCTTGAACCGAGGTAAGCAGGGTAACCCTCCTCACCAGGCATCTCCTGCAGACGTCCTGACATCTCTCTGAGCGCCTCAGCCCAACGCGATGTGGAATCCGCCATGAGTGCCACCGAGTAACCCATATCACGGAAATACTCAGCTATAGTTATACCCGTATATATAGATGCCTCTCTGGCCGCAACCGGCATATCCGATGTGTTGGCTATGAGGACTGTTCTCTGCATGAGTGAATGTCCGGTCTTCGGATCCTTCAGCTCTGGGAACTCGTTCAGAACATCTGTCATCTCATTTCCGCGCTCTCCGCATCCGATGTAGACAACGATATCCGCCTCAGCCCACTTTGCAAGCTGATGCTGGATAACTGTCTTGCCGCTTCCGAAAGGTCCGGGAACCGCAGCCACTCCTCCCTTTGCTATAGGGAAGAATGTATCTACAACTCTCTGTCCTGTGATAAGTGGCATGATCGGTGGTATCTTTTCCTGATATGGACGGCCCTTACGAACCGGCCACTTCTGCATGAGTGTCAGCTCCCTGTCACCCTTGTCTGTCTCAACCACACACACAGTCTCCTCAACTGTGAATTCTCCTGCCTTTATCTCTTTGATGGTTCCTGTCACACCATAAGGCACCATGATCTTCTGTGTGACGACCACAGTCTCCTGAACTGTTCCTATCACATCGCCTGCCGACACTTTATCACCCACCTTGGCAGTCGGCACAAATGTCCACTTGATATCTCTCTTCAGCGATGGGACTTCAACTCCTCGCTTCAGGTTGTTACCACATATCTTCATGATATCATCCAGCGGTCTCTGGATTCCATCGTATATACTGCTTATAAGTCCCGGTCCCAGCTCAACCGACAGAGGCATTCCCGTTGACTCCACCGGTGCTCCCGGTGCAAGTCCTGATGTCTCCTCGTATACCTGAACTGATGCCTGATCTCCATGCATCTCTATGATCTCGCCGATAAGTCTGCTCTCACTTACACGCACCACGTCGTACATATTTGCATCACGCATGCCCTCAGCGATGACCAGTGGTCCGGCGACCTTCTTAATCTTTCCTGTAGCCACTTAACAGCTCACGCTCCCTTCTATACTCACTCGCTCCATAGATAATTGCGAATCCTCTTTCCGATATGATTGAGGCAGTTTAGTATATCAAAATCGAATTATACCGATTTCGCAATTACCTATATCCGCTCGTTTCACCATTATTTTCTAATCATTCTTCATTAAATAAAATATCCGAGCCTACAGCCTGCTCAACGGATTTCTTTACTCCCGCTATTCCGGCCCCTGTATTGCCAGATATCCCTGGTATGAGAATGATCGCAGGCTTCATAACCTCTCTGTATCTGTCTATCTCTTTATTGAGATCCGAAGCCAGTGCCTCGGTCATATATATGACTGCATAATTGTCCTCCGCCAGCCTTTTCAGCAACGTGACCCCATAATCCAGATTATCTACAGGGAATGTATCCAGGCCCAGAGTTGCAAATCCGTATATACTGTCATAATCGCCCATAACAGCTATCTTATACATACATCTCCCTTACCCTTTCCCTGATAGCCTCCTCCGGAAGCTGGTTCAGCTTGCATGTCAATATGATCCTGACTGTCTTTATCTCGTTGAGCCTCGCCAGAATGTACGCCACTATCGGTCCCACCGTAAATGGGTTGTACTTCTGAGGCTTTATCGTTTCTATAATACGGTTGTCACACCATCTCTCAAATGCCGATGCCGACTCAGAAAGTGCCTCTGCCCCACCAGCGTATGCTGTATCCGCAAGGTATCTCTCTATCTCCTCCATGCCAGCCACCGCAGCCGTCGCCAGCCTGTCAATATCCAGAGTGTTGCACTCCGCCATGGCTCTCTTCATGAAATCCTTGTTTTTGCCTGTCTTCATGGATCTCACCGCTATCTTGATATCTGCAACAGCCACCGTCGTCTCTGCATAATCCCTGAGCAGGCTGTCATCTGCCTTCTTTGCAGCCTGCATGATTGCCAGCAGTGTCCCTCGGTCTATCACAGCATCGCACATCTGTCCATCTCCAGCCTGTGCCATACAGTCCCAAGCCTCCCTCGCGCAGTCTCTCATGTGTTCTGGAAGTCTGTCCCACGCCTTGTCACTTACGATGGACAGCATCTTCTGACCGTCTATCTCGGCATTGTCGAAGAACACATGGGCAGGAGTCTCCCCGGCAACCACAGTCTTGATCGCCGCCTTGAGGTTGTGATACAGATCTGGAAGTCTTATGACATCGAACACGGACATATCATCCACCATCTCAGCCACAGCAGCCCACGTCTTGTCAGTCTCCGCCCTAAGTATGTCATTTTCATCCATACTGGCTTTATCACTATCGCCCCAGCCCTTCTCTATGATGAACTGAACCGCCTTCTTGTAGGAATCCGTGGCCACGAGCTGTTCTATGACTGCCTGACTCATAAGCGTCATCTCAAGTGCCCTGATCCTGGCAACTGCATATATATATTTGTCTGCCATCTGCCTACCTCCAGCTATCTGTTATCAACAAATAATAATTCATTTACCTTGTCTGCCAAATGTTCTCTGTTCGCGTCCAGCATTGCTCTGAATGAACAGTTTTCCTCGATTCCTCCGTAGATCAGGATAAATCCTCCATCTATATCACAGTTCCCATTGGACACCTTAAGGCTTCCTCCGTGAGCTGCAGCTATCTGCTCTATCTGCTTCTCAGTCTGTGGTGTAAGTCGTTTTCTGTCTTTCCCGGAGAAACATATCTCTCCGCTTTTCGGCTGTACCGACTTCTCCAGACATTTGACGATCACCTGGAAATACTCCTCATCCGGGAGCGCCACCATTGCGTCATATGCCTTATCCAGCATATTCCCAATTATGGACTGCTTTGCCGCAAGTATCGCCTGTCTCTTCTTAAGTTCTGATGAGGACTTTGCCCTGAATGATCCGGACTTTTCTGCCTGGGCAACCTTCTCTCTGGTCTCCTCATTCATCTTATCCACAGTCTTTTTGGCATTTGCAATGATGGAATCCGCGTTTCTGGCAGCCTGAGCTTTGATCTCTTCAGCTTCCTTCTGCGCTTCCTGAAGGATCTGTTCTACGATTGTTTCCAATCCCGTCATAAAGTACATCCTCCTTACAAAAAGTTATAATTTGATTCCATTTACCGCAAGAATTGATACCAGAAGTGCAAGGATCGCATATGTCTCAACCATGGCTGGGAAAAGCATCGCCTTACCAAACTGATCAGGCTTCTTTACAACTATTCCAACTGCTGCAACTGCTGTCTTGCCCTGGTGCATTGCTGATACAAGACCAACTACCGCTATTGGAAGACATGCTGCAAGCATCATAAGTCCCTGTGCTACTGTGAGCTCCTTCGGTGTTCCTGAAAGGATTCCTATGTTGGACAATGCTATGAATCCAACAAGAAGTCCGTAGATACCCTGTGTACCCGGAAGAAGCTGGATGATAAGAACTTTTGCAAATTTGCTTGGATCCTCACTTACTACACCTGCTGCCGCCTGACCAGCAACTCCTACTCCATATGCAGATCCCATGCCTGCAAGAATTACTGCAAGCGCAGCTCCCACTAATGCCAAAACCGTTCCCATTGTCATAATATTTTCTCCTCCTAAAATTGGTTTCTTATTTCTGTGTTTCTGTACCACTTACTATATCAACGTACTTCGTATTCTCTCTGAACGGCCTGAATGGATTGCCGCCGCCCTCGTAGAATTTGCCGAAGAACTCTACATACTGGAGACGGCATGTGTGCACGTATGCTCCCAGCATGTTGATCGCAAGGTTGAACAGATGTCCTACTATAAATACGATGATGAACACTATGGCTCCGAATATTCCATCGCCAGCCATGCTTCCCATCTGGTTTATTACCTGTGCTATAACTCCCGTCGCAAGTCCCAGTGCAAGAAGTCTGGAGTACGACAGCAGATCTGACAGCCAGCCTGTCAGGTTGTATATGTCATACAGTCCAAGTGCAAGTCTGAGCACCGGATTCTTGTGGTCTCTTCCCGACATGAGCACGATGATTGCAGCTCCCACAATCGCCAATCCGTAGCTTGTATTCTTAAGCCAGCCAGGGAAATTGAACTGCATCTGTGCTATAGATGCGAACAGCTCCGTCGGCATGAGCATCAGCACAAGTCCTGTGATGAGCATGAACCACGACAGCACGTCGCATATGAATGATTTCGCATCTCCCTTCTTCAGACACATATATCCCTTGAGTGCCAGTCCGCCGAACAAATGTATAAGTCCGAACAGCAAAGAGAATAACAAAAGCTTCATCGGGTCATCCAGCGGTGCAAACCATACCGGCTTGAACGTCACCTCGTGGTGGAAAAACGTCCTCGATACCACCGTTATCAGGTCTCCGAAAAAACCGCCAAATAATATTCCCCATATCAGTGTGGATATACCACAGTACATGAACAGACGCAGGGACTTTTGAAGTCCGTTCTCCATCTTTGGGAATTTCCTGATCAAAATAAAACATGCCAGGAATATGATGAGTCCATACGCCGCATCGGACAACATGAGTCCGAACAGGAATATATAGAATATCGCCATCGGTGTGGTTGGATCCATCTCACCTTTTCCCGGAAGTCCAAATGACTCCAGTACACCCTCCGCCGATGCGAACATCTTCGGATTCTGAAGCTGTATAGGTGCCGCTTCATCCTCCGGAACATCATATACATCAGCCATCAGGCTGAAATTCTCATTGAGTACAGCCACTACCCTGTCTGCATCTCTCTCCAGCACATATCCCGATATGACAAATGTGCTCTTTGACTGGAGAAGGCTTCCAAGGACCTTATATTTATCCGCCCTTATGCGGTAATAGTCAGCCAGAAGTCTCAGCTTGTCTCTGTCATCAGCCATGGATACTAGTTCATTCTTCTTGTCCTCTATCCACTGTTCGAACTCCCTTATATCCGCCCTGTACTTATCCGTCTTCTGTTCAGGTGTTCTTTTGGAGAAATACGAAATTCTTGTAAATCCATGGGATCTCAATATCTCCTCCACCCTCTGTGATACAGTTTTAATGGCTATTGCCACCATACAAGTCTGGTCCTTATCAGATCCTACAACAGTGACTGTGTATCCCGCTATCTCCGGTTCCGCAGAGCTTATATACCCCTGAATATCCGTCTCCGTGAGCCCCGGTGGCATAGTTCCGATCATCACATCCGTCTTCTCGGTCCCTGTGGTATTGATCGGTATGTCCATATTCAGCCACGGCGCCAATCCGTCTATAGCCACCTGACATTTGACTATTCCCGCCTCACAGCCGGCTATGTCCTTGCTGATCTCCTGGATCTTTTTAACCTTACGGTTATAATCCCATCTTCCAGCTATGATCTCCTGAATGTCAGCCTCTGACGCCTCCTGCCGTCCTTCCAGGCTGGCAAATATGGATTTCTCCTCCGGAGCATATTTATCAATTATCTGTAAGGCTTCATCTGTATTCTGTACTCTCTTCTCGTACTTTGCTCTCTGGCTTGTGGTACTCATCTTCCTGAAGTCATCAGTCTCTTCGGTATCAGTCTGTATCTCAACCATTCCCAGCGACTGGAGCTTCTCAAGAATTGCTTTTCTGTCCCTCTTCATGGCACAGATCTCAATCTTCTTCATAGGAAGTACCGCCATACATTTACCCCCTTTCTTAAAATGCCTGCAGGACTTTTCATCCCACCAGCTCTGCGATGATCGTGGAAGTAACCTCGCCTTCCATGGACGATGCACGTTCCCTGAGATGTGCGATCTCAGCGGTGGCAATATCCATCGCCTTCACCGTGAGTTTCTCCTCCTCAGATCTGCCGGCTCCCTCGGCACTCTTCATGCTTTCTCTCGAAGCTGATCCTGCGGCCGCGATCATATCCGCAGCCTCCTTCTTTGCAGCAGCTACTGTATAGTCGGCTTCTTCCTTGGCCTTGCGAATGATCTCGTCAGCTTCAGACTCTGCATCGGTTATCTTCTTCATAGTCTCCTGCAGCATAACATTCCTCCCTTATAAAAATTTATGAGCAGACTCAATTCCATAAACACTTCATCAAAGCATCACTTTAGATTATTATGTCAAAACTCAAGTAATATTATTTTATAATGAGTTGGCTATATTGTAAATAAACATTTTGTAAAGTTTGTACAACCCCCTTGATATTTTTTTATTGTTAATGTACAATGTGACTATGTTGATAATACTTATGTTTATCCATTAATCATTTTTCTTCCTTTTAACGCGGTTATATGTCGAACAAATGATGCAGTTTGACGAAAACCGTATAAAAAAAGATCCCATGACAGTCTTGACCATACTGTCATGGGATTCTTTTTTGAGTATGAACGGGGTCCCCCTTACGGCATAACTTATGATACTACTCAATCATTCCGATTCTTCTTACGTGACGCTCATCATTTGAGAATGGTGTGTCGAGGAATATGTCGACTATCTTAAGTGCAAGTCCAGGTCCTATGACTCTGGCACCCATAGCCAGCATATTTGCATCGTTGTGCTCTCTTGTCGCCTGTGCCGAGAAGCAGTCGTGGCAGAGTGCAGCTCTGATTCCCTTTATCTTATTCGCTGAGATCGATATTCCTATTCCTGTTCCGCAGATGATGATTCCCTTATCACACTCACCTGAGGCTACTGCCTTTGCTGCTGCCTGTCCATATACCGGGTAGTCAACTGACTCTGTGCTGTAACAGCCAAAGTTCTTGTACTCAAGGCCTCTCTCCTCAAGATGCTTTATAACCTCCTGCATAAGCTCATATCCGCCGTGGTCACATCCAAGTGCTATCATGTTCCGATTCTCCTTTTTATATAATATTTTTTTCGAAATTAACTAACAGCTTATTATCCTGTGTCCTGCAGCCTTGATGAGACGGTTCATGATGGCGTAGCCCATGTCCCCCTCCTCAAATGACTCGCTGTATATATACTGTGCACCTATGTCATCACAGGTTCTGAGCAGACTGTACAGTCCGGCAGACACAGTTATCTCGTTCTTCTTGCTTCCGGCATCGTATACGTTCTCGCATACTCCGTCATCATAAAGACTGACATTGTCAGTGTCACACAGTATCGCAGTCTTGTATCCCTGTGCCTTTTTCTCCGCAACAAGACTTCTTATCTTCTCAGCAGCAGCCAGTCTATCGCCCTCTACTATGCTGAGTTCTCCCTTTGGAGCATAGTGTGTGTACTTCATCCCCGGAGCCTTAGGTCTCAGAGCATTGTTCATACCTGTTATCGCCGGATCTATAGTCACATCGCCAACGATATCCCTTATCATCTCCGGAGTGATATATCCAGGCCGTAATATAGTCGGTCTGTCCCCGGTCATGTCCACTATCGTCGACTCTATACCGATTCCGACTGCCCCACCGTCGATGATCATATCTATCCTGCCGTCCATATCCTGCTGCACATGCTGCGCAGTGGTCGGGGATGGTCGTCCGGACAGATTGGCACTTGGAGCTGCGATATACACTCCCGAATCCTTTATGAGCCTCATGGCAACCGGATGTGATGGCATCCTGATGGCAACCGTATCAAGTCCGCCAGTGGTCGTGTGCGGAACGACCTCTTTCTTGTTGAGTATGATGGTGAGTGGTCCCGGCCAGAATGCTTCCATGAGCTTCTTCGTGTCGTCACTCACTGTCTCCGCCAGTTCATACACGCTTGATGTCTCTGCTATATGGACTATGAGCGGATTGTCCGATGGCCGGCCCTTTGCCGCATATATCCGATGTGACGCATCCGGATTCAGCGCGTCTCCTCCAAGGCCATACACTGTCTCTGTCGGAAATGCTACAAGACCACCTCTCTTAAGTATCTCCGCCGCCTGCTCATACATGCGGTCGTCATCCACTCCTGCTTTTGCAATTATAGTGTTCATCACTTTACCTTCTTCTATAATAAATTGTTATCGCTTCTATATTATTGCATATACGCCCATATTTTAGCCCAGCACCGCATGTGTGTCAAATGTTTAGGCTATATTTGGGTAACATATATCATATAACGTCCGCCGCCGTCATATAAAATAGTAATTACACTTCCCGGGTATCACCGATGCGTACTTCCACCAAATTATACATACTTGTATTTGCCATAATATTTGCAGTAATACTTCCTCCAATCCTCTGCTACATATTTATAGTCCGTCCCGCAGACCATACAGCCGGGCAGGATACTTCCACCAATACAGGAAATGGGCGCGCATCCACCGAAGGTTTGGGCACCACAGATGCGGCAAAATCATTTACGATCCTCATCGATCCGGGACACGGCGGATTTGACCCGGGTAAGGTCAGCCCGGATGGGATCATGGAAAAGGACATAAATCTGGCCATCGCCTCAAAGCTGGCATCGGCACTTACGGATCAGGGATTTTCCGTGTATCTGACCAGAGACTCCGACAAGTCCCTGAACAGTGAAAATGCATCCAGCAAGAAGACTTCAGATCTGAAAGCCCGCACCAACCTCGCCACAAATGTAAACGCTGATCTCTACATCAGCATCCACCAGAACAGCTATTCAGCCGAGTATGTCCACGGAGCGCAGGTATTTTATTACTCCACTTCCTCCGGTGGTAAAGCCTTGGCGGAGTGCATCCAGGAGCATCTCATCTCCGAAGCCGATCCATCCAACACACGGGCAGCAAAGGGCAATTCCGAATACCTTGTTTTGCGGGAAAGTCCATGCACCGCCGTCATCGTTGAGTGCGGCTTTCTGAGCAACACAAAGGAATGTTCCGATCTGTGCAATGATGAATACCAGACCGCCCTAGCAAACGCCATCTGCAATGCAGTCTGTACATGGCATGAACAGCACGCCAAATAAAACCAGGAGCTCTGCTGTGACAGCGGCAGAGCCCCCAAATAGATGTTAAGTGTAATTCTGTGCATATAATTATGTTCTATATGCTACTGCTGCCTTTTAACCCCCTATAGGCATCACCCCCAAATAGTTTATTTTTCCAGCCCTGCCATGCAATGTAAAGACAGATGTGTTGTGATGTATTATTCTCCTTTTATGTGCCATGTGTCAGTTATGGAAATGTGTGAGCACTGTCATATCACTATCTCTGGGAATTGTATCTGAGACGATAAGAATCAGACAGAATTTGTAGAAAAATAAAGAAATGAGCTCATCTAAATATCCTGAGCACGTCCCGCTCACAACTCCACAATAACGCATAAAAAGCCATTTTCCAACCCCATTTGAGCATATTTTATGAAATTTTCATAAAAGTATACATAACGTAGAATTAGGGATATTTTTTCACGGAAAATTCCAATATTTTCTCCATATATCCTATTTACTTGCTTGACAAATGTGGTAAACTATAATACACATTTTAATACCATTAAATTATTGAAGGGGGTCGATTCTATGAAGATTGAACGTCTAAGTGAAAATCAGATAAGATGCACACTCAACAAAGCCGATCTCACCGAAAAGCAGCTCAAGATCTCCGAGCTTGCCTATGGCACACCGAAGGCAAAAGAGCTCTTCAAGGATATGATGCAGCAGGCATCTGTAGAATTAGGCTTTGAGGCTGACGACACTCCACTTATGATCGAAGCCATACCGGTATCACCAGATTGTCTCATACTCATTGTGACAAAGGTTGAAGATCCGGAAGAACTGGATACCCGCTTTTCCAGATTCTCAAAGACCAGCGAATATGATATTGATGACGATGACGAATACATGGATGATGATGACATAGATGACGATCTTGACGACAACGATGAGTCCAGGGATAACAACGGAACCATCGCAAGACTTGAGATCAGTGGATCCGGTTCCGTTCCACAGGGCGTAAGAGAGGCACTTGAGGGCATTTTCAACACCATATCCGGACTTGCCGGAACCGCAGGAGATTTTGCCGCTGCGGCAAATGGCAGCAATGCATCATCTGATGACAGCACCACAGGCACTGCCGCCAGTACAACAGGCAGCACAAAGGAATCAGGTTCAGCAAGGGAGAGCATGTGCTCACTGTACATCTTTGACTCACTTGCAACCATCATAAGTGCAGCAAAACAGGTTGCTTCTTTCTACTTCAGCGAGAACTGCCTGTACAAGAATCCTTCCAACGGAAGATATTATCTGGTTCTCACGAACAGCAATAACACAAGCCAGGAATTTGTGAGAGTCTGCAATATCCTTGCAGAATACGGAACAGCACAGAAGCTCACATATGCCATGCCGGCACATTTCAAGGAGCACTTCACCGCTATTATGCCGGAGGAAGCACTTCAGACACTGTCAGCATTATAAGTAATAGCCAGAGATTCCGGCGCAGCAAAAAAGACGTACCGCACAAGCGATACGTCTTTTTGTTTTATATGTCAATATCATCATTCTCGATAACTGCTTTTGGATTGGTGTAGAAGAGCTCCGTCATGTAATCCTCTCCATACTTTCGCTCTATGTACTCAGCACACTCCCTGAGGTATGGTGCTTTATCCTCTGAATCCAATGCATCACTTGCCACAAAGTGAACAAGCTCTCCCTTGAGAAGCTTTCTCGAAAAATTCTTGATGTCATGTCCAAGATCTCCAACCACAGCCGATGCACTTATCTGTACATATGCACCAAACTGAATGAGCTCCTCGACCTTGTCATCGTCTTCCTCAAGACATTCATACTGTTCTACATTGGCAACTATCGGTATATATCCGTCCATATTGATGTCTCTTATAGCTTCAGATATCGTCTCAAAATCCACATCGTAAGGGAATCTGATCATAACATACTTGCTGTCTGCCATGGAATCCAACTGACCAGATATGATCTTCTGGTGGTTCTCATCGTTATACTCTATCTCTCTTCCAAGATAGACTCTGTAATCCGGATCTATCTTCCCAGCTTCAACGTTGAGCTGTTCCACAAGTCTGTCCAGTTTGTCTCCATCCATTATCGGATTCTTCTTGTTGTATGGCGGGGTGGCAACTATCGTCCTTATTCCCTCATCATACGCTATTCTGAGCATCTCTGCCGCTTCCCGGAAATTATCCGGTCCATCCTCTGTTCCCGGTAAAATATGACAATTAATATCTATCAGTCCAAATATTCCCTGCCCGGGAGGATTTGTTCCGTCTGTCTTCATATATCTCTCCATCCTTTATAGTACACCTGGTTACTTTGGCAAGTATACTACTCAGCCTCCTTTTTTGCAAGATAATCATTGATCTCCTGCTCAAGCTCCTCTGCATCAAGTCCATGAACGGCTGCTGCCTCCTCAAGACTCTCTCCTGCTGCTGCAAGGCATCCTATGCAATGCATACCTGCTGCCATCAGTATTGCTGCATTTCCTGCATCAACTGCAAGAATGTCATTTATAAGCATGTCTTTACTTATCTTTACCATTATTTATATCCTCCTTAGATTGCGCTCTTACTCAGCATTCACATTATATTATACCCAATTTTAAATGTCTATCCCTTTTATTGTTACTTATTGATAAAACCCGTTGTTGATAAATATTATTATCACTTGCTAATTAATGAGTTTTGTTTTACAATAAGCGTGTGATTATTTTTACTTTATAAGGAGGAAACAATTATGGCATTCGTTATTGGCGATTCATGTATCGGTTGTGGTTCATGTGCTGGTGCTTGTCCAGTAGGTGCTATCAGCGATAATGGCGGCGTATTTGTTATCGATGGTTCACAGTGTATCTCATGTGGTGCTTGTGCTGGTTCTTGTCCAGTAGGAACAATCGCAGAGGAGTAATCTACATGATCCGTAACATTCGGATCCATGCTAAGTAACTTATACTACAACTATTATAAAGAAAACGGAGCGGTAACTCGCTCCGTTTTCTTTTTATCTTTATTCCTCAACATAAGTGTAGGATTCATTGTGCCACTGGAGCATCATATCCGTATACTCATCTCTTGACACAACTATCTCCTTGTCCTCGACAGGATCATAATATCTTATGTCTGCCTCATTATAGCTCACTATGAGAACATATCTGCCATCGCTTATCCTCGATATTACCGGTATTCCCGAACTCACATAACCGAGGAGCATATCCAGCGAAAGACCTGTAACATCTATGCCCTGTCTCTTTCCAAGAGAGTTAAGAGCCTCGACAGGATCTGTATACTGTGCTATATCATCCTCTGTCACCTGTACTCCCTGATACGTCAGAACCATGTACAGACAGTCGCCGAGTGACGCATCCACACTTCGCGTACTGCGATGGAATATTCCAGAGGCAATGGTGTTGTATTCCTGGCTCTCAGCCTGCCTGTATATTACCTCGCCTTCGCTTGACACCACTATACCTGATACAGACACTGCATAATTTATCGCATCACCCGCCACGTCATATATCTTTGAAAGTCCAAGATTGTCGTACACATGATAGGTCACCTTATCACGCACTACTGTCATTATCATACTTGCAGCATCAGGATCTATCTTTTCCTTTGTTATGTTCAGCGCCGGTATATAGCTCAGATACATATTTGACGGGACCGTAAAATACAGCCTGTCATATCCGGTTATGGATGACAGATGGGTAGTTCCTATCGTCTCCTTTGTATCGTCCTCCTTGAAGGTTATGAAATCATCGTCCACAGACTTGAATCCACTGTCGGATTTCTCTCCTCTTGTCAGATACAGCAGATTCGTATCCACATCAACCTGCATCAGATAATACCCGCTTTTTGCGTATTCCTTTATCTGCTCGCCATCGCTGTTTACTATATACAATCTGGATGCAGGTATGTTATCTCTGGACTCCTCGCTGTACCTCGTACCAACAAATGACTCAGCATCCACATCAACCTGCGCATCAGATATGCTCGACACTCCGTATACCATATCCGAGTCCTTAAAGCCATAGCATATCAGACATTCCCCTGCTCCGGCGGTGATCTCATAACTCTTTCCGGTATGCATATTCATCAGAGTCAGCTTTGTATTGCTGCTCTGGTCCTCGCTCTCTCCATACGCCATAACTTCCATGTTCACCGACACCTTGACATCGCTGGCTGACAGTCCCTCCGCAATATAAGACTGCTGTCTCGTCCTCATGTCCACGGCGTTCACCTTTCCGCCGAGCATGTAATAAAACTTATCTCCGTCGTAATATGTCAGTCTAGAGGTCTCGCTCTTCATAGCCTCATAAGGCACATTGCACTCGACGAACAGAAGCTCGTCCACCTCCAGAGTCGTATAATCAAATGTATACAGCGCAACTCCGAGCTTTCCCTCATGATCTCCGCTGTTCATATATCCATACACCGCAAATGTCATATTTCCATCTTTGTCAAAGCTTATGATGTTCATGTCATGGTCGGCGTAAGTGTTTGAGTCATTTGCATGGTCATCCATTCCTGATCCGTACACCAGAGTTATCTGTCCATCGCCGTAGTCATACATCCAGAGCTGTCCATTTCTCACAAATGCGATCTTCTTGTTATCCTCTGTGTAGCGGTATTCCAGATCATCCGATGACACGATGCCTATCTCATACACATTGTTTATAGCATCTATGCCGTCTTTGTCAAAATACTCGTCCACATATCTGTCATAGCTGAGCATAGTGATCTTCGGCTCAGTCTCCGTAACAGTATCTGCATCCTGTTCATCCGAATAGGCCTCATCATACGAAGCTGTTTCGTCAAAATATATTCCATCAGTGCCGGCTCCGTCCGCCTCATCAGTCTGGCTGGCAACAGGCACATCCTTGTAGCTGATCTTATAGAACTCCTTAACTGTATAATAGCTCATGACATCCTGCGATGTGATGGACATGGCTTTATATTCCATCTCGATCACCGCATAGTTGACATCTATCTCCTTTATATATGTGTTTACATCGCTTATAACCGTAGGCTTAAGCCCATCCCAGAGGAGATCCGAGTATGCATTTGCAAGGTTCACATGTCCCAGTCCGTAGGAATCTCCCGTTCCGCCGCCCGTGTATTCCTGCTTGTAGGTTCCTATGACCGATTCCGACTCCAGCTTGTCAAATGCAAATGTCGCATCGTGGAAATCCTTTGCGGCATTCAGCAGTTGAGACTCATGATAATTGTCATTTACGACCACTCTGGTATAGTATGAAGCACTCCTGCCATCACCGCTCTTAAGCTTGACAACCAGCATATACTCCATATCCTGCTTGAGATCCATTCTCGCACTTATATCAAGCACATCGTAGCCATCAGTTCCCGAGGCCGCCTCCAGATCACCCTTCTCTATAAGGGAATCTCCGGATATCGACCTGATCTCATACGAATACGACGCATCCTTAAATGCATCATTCTCCACCATTATCTCAAGATTCTTATTCTCATCTATCGGCGTCACAGAGTCCCTGAGAAGTGTGAGGTCGACCTCCCCTGTATAACCATGCATACAATTGAGAAGCGAATCGCCATAGCACACATAAGCTAATGGCAACTCTGCATCCTTCATCTCCGCAGCCAGATTCTTGTAACTTCTATTCTGAAATATATTGACCAAATATATTGTGATCACAAATATTGCTGCCATCACAAGTATTCTCACAAGTACATTTATTTTCTTCTTCACTTAATAAAACCTTCTTCTACGTCTTCTATGCCTGTCGCGTCTCATACAGAATTCATTGCACACAAGCAGTTCGATTATATTTCTCATAACACAATTGGCGCATCCGGGTCCCTCTGGAACATATGGCGGTTCCTCGTACGAAGCTTCACCTGCCGAAGCCATTCCTGCATAACAATCCTCCGATATCTGCCCACTTTCGCTCAGATCATCGTACACCCTTCGCGCAACACGGCGCATCTCTTCTCTGTCAGGATATTGAACAAGCATCGGACTGCCCTCATACTCGAGCTTGTCACACTCCTCCTCCACGGCCATACTGACCTTTCGAAGTTCTTCCGGGTACATCTCCTTCATGTACTCAATATCCCTCATCATTTCATCTGTCCCATCATCACAGTCAGGAAGCATGATTCCTGTCGAACTCATACTGTATCCACCAGTCTCACCCATACCGGGTATCACAGGTGTCTTGATATTATAGACATTTCCATCCCTTATAAGCCCCCTGAGGTTTTCATCGTCCGGGCTGTAAGGAATATACTTAAATTCTTCACTCATACAAATCTCCCTATCTGCATTGTTGTATGTCTATTACATAGATATGCAAATGGGGAGAATGTGTGAATATCTCTGTTACTTTTTTCAGAGCTTACTTTATCTGTCTCCGAATGAGATTCCAAGTGTTCTTGCCTCGCTGATGATGTCGTCATCAGGAGATACGTATTTGAGCTTTCCTGCACTCTCTGAGAGTGGGATAGCTGTAACCTTGTTGTCAAGGAATACAACAAGCTTTCCAAAATCCTTTGCCTTTATGAGCTCTGCTGCCTTTGCTCCAAATCTTGATGATATGACTCTGTCATATGCATCCGGACTTCCACCTCTCTGGGTATGTCCAGGTATTGCTATTCTTATATCCTGTGTTGTGTACGCCTTGAGCTTATCAGCCAGCTCATACGCAACTGATGGATATGGATTGTTGGCTATCGCTTCTTTTCTCTTCTTCTTTGGAAGCTCTGCGATCTCCTTCGGAATAGCACCTTCGGCAACTGCAACTATCGTGAAGCCCTTGTTGTCCTTTGTTCTCTTGTCTATAGCCTTATATACCTTATCGATATCGTATGGGATCTCCGGGAGCAGGATCACATCTGCGCCACCGGCGATTCCGGCGTGGAGAGTTATCCAGCCAACCTTGTGGCCCATAATCTCAACGATAAAGATTCTGTTATGCGATGCAGCGGTTGTGTGGATACAGTCTATTGTCTGGGTCGCTATATCAACAGCACTCTGGAAACCAAATGTCATGTCAGTTCCCCACAGATCATTGTCTATGGTCTTTGGCAGACCGATGACATTGAGTCCCTCCTCACTGAGGAGATTTGCGGTCTTCTGTGAACCATTTCCACCTAAAACGCACAGGCAATCCAGCTTCAGCTTCTTATAGGTATCCTTCATGGACTTTACCTTGTCAAGACCATCCTCAGTTGGCTCTCCCATGAGCTTGAATGGCTGTCTTGAACTGCCGAGGATCGTTCCACCCTTGTTGATAATACCTGAGAAATCAGCCGGCTTCATCTTGATATAGTTGCCTCTAATGAGTCCCTTGTAACCCTCAAGGAATCCATAGATCTCAACCTCGTCAAACAATTCATACAAACCCTTTGCGATTCCGCGCATAGTTGCATTTAATGCCTGACAGTCACCACCACTAGTCAAAAAGCCTACTCTTAACATACTCTGCACCTCTTTCTTTTATTTTTCTTATGTACACAGACTGTCTGTATACATTATAAGTATACTCTTCCCTCAAGAGCCCTCAGAAGCGTAACCTCATCTATACACTCCAGATCTCCGCCTACAGGCACACCGCTTGCTATACGGCTGACCTTGATACCGGCCGGCTTCACAAGCTTTGATATATACATCGCAGTCGCCTCACCCTCCGGGCCTGAACCTGTAGCGATTATGAGCTCATCCACATCTTCATTCTGAAGCCTTCTCATGAGCTCGGATATCCTGATATCCGCCGGGCCGATACCCAGGGCAGGATTTATAACTCCGTGGAGCACATGATAAACGCCATCAAACTGTCCTGTTCTCTCATATGCCGCCAGATCCCTCGGGGTCTCCACCACCATTATCACCTTGTGATTCCTATTTGGTGAACTGCATATAGGACATACCTCCCTGTCAGTTATCGTATAGCAACAACTGCAGTATTTTATGTTCTTCTTTGCATTCACAATGGCATCGGATAACGCCAGCGCCCTCTCCTCAGGCATACTGATTATGTGAAACGCCAGTCTCTGAGCCGTCTTGGAGCCTATTCCCGGGAGTCTTCCCAGCTCTTCTATAAGTCTGTTTACTTCTCCTCCATAAACTTCCATTAGAACGGCAATCCTCCAAGTCCCATTCCACCTGAGATCTTGCCCATACTGCTATTGTAGTCATCCTCCTGTGCTCTCAGTGCCTCGTTCACAGCCGATATGATAAGATCCTCAAGTGTCTCTATATCATCAGGATCAACAACCTCAGGATCAAGCTTGATCTCCATGAGTTCCTTCTTACCTGACACCTTTGCAGTGACAACTCCTCCACCTACAGATGACTCATACACCTTATCCTCAAGTGTCTTAGTTGTCTCCTCCATCTGCTTCTGCATCTTCTGTGCCTGCTTCATAAGATTGTTCATATTACCAGGCATCATACCTCCTGGGAAACCGCCTCTCTTAGCCATTACAATAGTCCTCCTTATTCTGATTAAATAATTTATAATATGATATCATCATTTCTTATCTATTGGAAAGTTGATCTTGTTCAGGTTCAGTATATTCTCCGTCTCAAGCCTTCCATTATCACTGTGGGAATTCCTTGTACAAAGTATCTCAAATTCAATCTCTCTTCCAAGATATTCCTCGATCACACTCTTCACATGCTCCACATTCTCAGGCTTGTCAAAGTATAACTTCGGCATATCGTCATCCGTCAGCGGGATCATGAGCAGAAGTCTTCTGTGATCATCGGACAGTATGAGCTTCGTCCTTATGGCCGGATCAGCATCATTTCTCTTGAGATATCTTCTCGCAGGAACCGACAGCTTCTCCAGTATATCATTCCAGTTCTCCGCAGCTCTCTGCAGATCCTCGAACTCTGCCTTTGGAAGCTCCATTGCCAGCTTGTCCTGATATTCCTTCATGCCCTTCTGATCTATCACATCGTCAGCCGGGCTTACGGAGGCAGCACTTTGAACCGGCGCAGCCTGTATGCCATTTGCCTCAAGGTCATCAAGCTTCTTCTCAAGCATCCTTACCCTCTCGATCAGACTTGTGGTATCAACCTCCATCTGTGGTCTGCACAGCTTTATAACAGCCATCTCAAGCACTATCCTCTTCTGTGAGGAATACTTGATGCTGGCGGCTGTATCCGAGAACACGTTTATATATCTTACTATGGTGCTCTCCTCCATATGACCGGATATCTCTCTTATGCGTTCCAAATTCTCCTTGGTCATATCCAATCTGTCGCCCTCCGCCGAGGACAGCTTGACAACGAGTATATTCCTGAGAAACCATGTAAATTCATTTACGAAACGGCCAAGCTCACGTCCCTGCCACACAACTTCGTCAACCACATCTATTGCATGTTCAACATCAGATTCCAGCACGCACTCCAGAAGTCTTGCAAATGTATCTATGTCCACAGCTCCTATGGTCTCAAGCACATTATCATATGTAAGCTTCTGTCCGAGATTGAATGCAACGCACTGATCCAGAATAGACAAGGCATCTCTCATGGAACCATCACCGGACTTTGCGATATAATCTATCGCCTTCTTATCCGCATCAAGTCCCTCCCTGTTCATAAGCTCCTCCAGTCGATCCGAGATGACATCCACCGGGATACGTCTGAAGTCGTACTTCTGACACCTTGACGATATGGTTATAGGTATCTTGTGGGACTCCGTGGTAGCCAGTATGAATATTACATATGATGGCGGCTCCTCGAGAGTCTTTAACAGAGCGTTGAACGCTCCCGGAGACAACATATGAACCTCATCTATGATGTATACCTTATACTTGCCCTCAGTAGGAGGATATGCTACCTCCTCCCTTATCTGCCTTATATTGTCAACACCATTGTTGGAGGCCGCATCTATCTCAATGACATTAAGCGATGATCCATCCGATATGGCTCTGCAGCTTGCACATTCATTACATGGGCTTCCGTCCACCGGATGCTCACAGTTACATGCCTTGGCAAATATCTTGGCGATCGAAGTCTTACCTGTTCCTCTCGTACCGCAAAATAAAAAGGCATGACCAAGTCTATCATTCTTAATCTGGTTTCTAAGAGTGGTAACTATATGATCCTGCCCCTTTACCTCGTCAAAAGTATCAGGTCTCCATTTTCTATATAAAGCTACATACGACATCACCAATACCTACCTTTGTATCATAAAACTCACACAGACTATTATATCTGAATTTACATTTTATATCAATCAGATAAGCAATATTTGAATATGGTATTGCCTGGTGCCTATACACAGAACATCTCTGTCCGCAAGCTGCCAGCTCCTGCCCGCCGGAAGCCTGATCCCATTTATGACAGTTCCATTTGTGGAATCAAGATCTTCGACATAGATCTTCTCTGCATCCTCGTATATCCTTATGTGCCTTCTACTGACGCTGATATCCTCTATAACCTGATCCGCCTGTCGTCTGTCCCGCCCCAATACAACTCCCTCCGGCGTCACCGGAAATTCAGTAGCCACAATGCCTCCGTCTTCGATCAGTCTCACAGACAGTCTCTGCTCCTGTGCGGACTCTCTGCCATCGAGATTATGCTGTGTAAGCAGGGTTGTACAGTCATCCTCCGAGCCAAGCACCGTGGTATCGCCAGGTATTTCGTCAGCCAAACTTACATGTTCCAATGCATCAACATTCTGTTTTTTAGGTCTTCTGTTTTCATCTTCCTCCGCATATCGCAGCTCTGAGCACTCCACGCCCTCCTGTCCCCGCCGTTCATCCTCAGCAGCAGACAGCTTCCTCTTCATCTCCACATAGACAAATAACTCCACGGACAGCACGATGAGTGCCAGCATTATAAATCTCACATCCGCCGCATGCCCCTGTATATAAAATTGAACAGCCGCTATTCCCGTAAATGCCGCCACAGTAAATCCTATGAGTATGAAAAATATCCTATCATATTTGTTTTTCTCCGTTGTCGGTATCGTCAACGCCGCCGCACTGCTTTGATCCGTTCCGAACACCTCATCCATCAAAAGCTCCTGCTCACGGGCCGCAGCCAAAGATTCCACATTTCTTTTTCTATTGCCGGAGCAGCATTTTTCCTGCTCACGGGCAGAGACCTCATCCACATATTTCTGCATCCGCTCCATGTCATAATTTGCCGACACCACCATGTCATATATCTCATACATAAAATCCACAAGCTCAGTGTCCCTGTGATCTACCCTCTTTATGATCTTCTCCACAAGATTCTTTATTCCCATTCTGACATCCGTTCCCTGTCCCGGCACATACACGTATCTGAAACTCTTCTCTGCATCCGAGTAAAATATCTTGTCGGATTCTATCAGAAGATTGTCCGGCTCAAGCATGTATTCTCCCGTCTCCATGACCACACTGCACAACGATCTTATGAGAGCAACAGCCTGCTCCATGGACATTATCCCCCTGTCAGATATATCGTCCAGGCTCTTCATGCCATTTATTTTGCAGTATATGAACATATCTCCGTTGATGGCCCTGAATTCCGGCTGTATTATTCCCTCGACAAAATTATTGTACAGCATGTCCGTCTCATAGGAATTTATGGCTGCTGCACTGACCTCCACCACAAAAAAAGTGTTAATTCCCTCTACCTGGCAATAACTTACCATATTCCTGCCACCTCCTAAGTTCATTTCCTACATCCCTTATCTCCTGTCTGGCCGCAGTCTTTCTGTCACATCTGCCGTCATCTATCAATATCTGTATCCCCGGAAATGACTCTCTGTAAGTTATCTCCGCAACCAGATTCTTCCCATTCATGGCCATTTCCGCATTCACACCATCGGCACATATCACGGTCTCGGATACATTTGTGGACATCGCTTTCTCTGCACTGTCCGTATCCCCCTCACCACTCTCATTGATCCTGTATTCCTCTCGGTTGTACAGTACCAGATATGCCTCCCCCGATGCCGCCGCATGGTTAAACGCTATAAACAACATGTTCATCACCACAAACACGGCACACACAAGTATCGGTGTTATCAGGCACATCTCCAGAACTATAGATCCATTGTCATCCATATATCTGACTCCTCCTGTCTTTTCTTCTCTTCTCCTATCTTTTCCCGCACTCAGAGCACTGAGGAAGTCCCCCGCACTCTGACTTTTTCTTTCTGTATATCGTCCGCTTCAAGCCGGAGCAGCCCAGCGAATAGTGATATTTGTCTCCCTGTTCAGTGACATAGATCACACCATTGCTTTTATATCTTCCACAGATCCTGCACGCCGAAAGCCCGGAATATCTGTCATCCAGAACCTCCCCACTCACGCTTCTCACAGATATCCTGATATGGTAACAGCTCCGCGAGTTGTGGTACACCGAACCATTCTCAGCCACATACACATACTCATCATCATCGTCATCATCCTGCGACCTGTCATATCCCAGGTACGCCCTCTGTCTTATCCTGTCCACGCACCCCACGGTAGATCCTCCGGCAAATGGCAGATTGATCTTCAGCATATATCTGACCTTGAGGCACACAAATCCGTCATCCGACAGCTCTGCATTTATCACCTTAACCCCGGACATTCCGCCGTCGACATATGTGTTCACCGTGCCTTTGTCATCTATGTACTCCCTGATCTTCCTGTTCGCCAGCACGAGCGACACACCATCTGCCATACCTTCAGCATACGGCCCCATGTCCGCGCCCTTTTCGGCTAGCTCATACGCATAGCTGTATTCCGCAAGATACGCAGCCGTCTCATGTAAGCCCTCATATATCACAGTCCGTGTCCGTATACATCCGGCCATGGCAAACACAGTCAGCATGGCAAATATAAACACTGGCAGCACCAGCGATGCCTCCACACTGGCACTACCACGGTCACATCCCAAAGGAGCTGTCTTATATATTCTCCTGCCATACCTGATCCGAACAAAATCTATAGTAATATGCGCTTGGAGAGGCGATTTATCTTTCATATATTTACTTTTCAACATACAACAAGAGAACATATAACACCCCCCTTCAGGATATTTTCATATCTCAATAACTCACACACTGCCTGAAGCTGTACCTGTACAGTCCGTCATCTATCTTCGATACGCCCTCGTGATCTTCTATAAACGATGCAAATTTCCTGTCCTGACTGACCTCAACATCAAATGTCAGAGAATACATCATATTCTTCATCTCAAACGACTCATCCGTCTGTCTGAAATTAAGCTGTATAAGATCCGCCATCCTGTAATACATGCCTCCTTTATTCTCTATCAGAAGTATCGCCAGATAATCCCTGTAGCTCACAGCATCCACGCCTTCATAGTCCACGGAATCCAGATTCATCAGCTTGTCAAGATTGTTGATGTCCGTCACCCAGTATTCGTCTGTCTTCATAAACTGAACGCTTTTGCCGTCAAGCAGCAGCCTTATATCAACAATTGTCTCAGCATAAGCCCAGCATCCGAGCAGCAGATATTTCGCCGCCCCATAGGTGACCCCCGGCACAAGAGCCAGCACCGCAGCTATGGATGACACTTCGGCCATCTTTGCGCTGTCTGAGAGCAGATATGCCAGATTGAGCGGCAGTCTGTGAAGCACTATCCTGTTCACGACCCCCTGCAGATTGTCATGGTCATTATCCTTTCCGGCGATAATGTATTCCACCTCACACTCAAATGGTCTGTCCTGTTTCCTGTCAGTAAATGTATTGAAATTCGCCAGTGCATACCCGACACCATATATGTCATCCACTATTCCGGTCTGTGATCTCTCTCCATCCAACATGAGCTGCCTCTGGAATTTATCCAGATCGTCAAATTCTATGTCCTCCCACTGTCTCGTATCCTCCGCCTGTCCGTCTGACGGAAAGCCATCCAGATCGTATGCCTGATCTGACACCACCCGCCCGGATGGCGTGACAACATTCAGAAGTCCACCTGTCAGGATGCTTTTCAGCGCTTTTCTAGGATCCGTACCGCTCCAACTGCTCTCATCCTGATTCGACTCATTCTTACCATTTTCCACAGCTCCAGAAGCATCCTCCATGGCCTTATCCCCGGATGTTATCATCTCAAGAATGTCTTCTATTCCCTTCTCCTCCATGTACACCTTCATATGGTCGGTTATCTGCAGCTTCATATTCTCGCAGTCATTCTCCAGAAGTCCCCTGCACTCTGCCAGCGCCACATCTTCAACGCTCATATTGTCGCCCTGACCATTTTCCAGAGTATATTCCAGATAATCCTGCGCCATCTGCTCAAGCTTTCCCTCACCGTGTCCGCCAAATGTGCTGTCGACTGCCAGCAGATGATACTCCTCAAACAACTCCTTGTCGTACGCCGCCTTCACATCACAGGCTGCGCCCTCGGCCGCCATTGCGGCCTTGGCACTGCCCATTCTTATCCGCGCCATCTCAAGCACGGAGAGCCCCAGAAGCAGCATGGAGATCAGGATTATACTCAGAAAAACCGTTACATGTCCCTGATTTCTCATACAGCTCCCCCTTAATATATCTTCTTTGCACTCTTGTTGATCGAGTTCCATATGTTGTTCACCAGAGAAGTTATCTGCTGCTTGAATATGACGCACATCGCGATCAAGACCACCATTATAAGGATTATTTCGACCACTCCCATACCTGACTCATCTTCCATAAAATCTTCCCATCTCTTCATACATTTTTCCTCCTTAAAACTTATTATCTTAAAAATTTATTATTGCGGGCAGCATGACTATTACCATGACCACTCCCAGCAGAACCACCATCGGAAGAAGCAGCTTTGTCCCGGCTTCCTCCCCCTTTCTCTTCGCCATCTCCTTTCTGGTCTGCATTGCGTTCTGCTCCTCGCCCGCCATCATGATCAATATATCTCTCGTGCCTTTCTTCACATTCTGTGACAAAAGCGACATGAGCTTTATATACATCGGCAGATTTATCCTGTGCCCCATGTTGTAGTAAGCCTCACTCTCGGATACTCCTGCCTGGATCTCATTTAGCGTATAAATCAGTTCCCTGGTCAGAACACTCCCGCCCTGATCCGTACCGGCACAATCTTCCCTGCCACTCTTCACTATCCTTGCAAATGCACCTCTGACCGTGACTCCTGCTCCAAGATAGAGCGTCAGCTTATCCACAAGCTCCGGGTACTCCGACATGAGCTCGTCGGATCTCTTTTTTTCCATTTCCCGGATCTTCGACCTGTTTCCACCCCATATACAAATGGCTGCGAAACCACCGAGAAACAGTATCATAAGACCGCTTCCGCCTCCCGAGGTGGGCCTGACCGCATATCCGTTTATCTGCTCCGGCAGCGCCACCTCGCTCGAATCTCCACTTCCCGCCTGTATCTCCCTGATGCCTTCCCTTATATCCTTCAGAGCCTTTTCCCTGCCTGTCTCTTCCCTTCCGCACACGCGTATCTGATATGTTCTCTCCGCGCTCAGCTCCCTGTATGTAAGAACAGCCGTGATGGACACTATTCTGTCTTCTCCCTCCGCTATATCGCCGATACGTCCATCGGACGACACCAGCTCGTTGTCCTCGCTTATCCACTGCACATCGAGTCCGAGCGCATCCAGGTGATCCACAAGCTCCAGATCATATATCACTTCATCGGGGGATTCATTTTCCCCAAGATACAGGTCTTCAATCTCACCAAATCCCTGCTCAAACACAGCTTCCATATCGTCAGGATCATATTCCAGCGGCATGACATCCACATCAAAATCAGTCTTTTCTCCATCTATGTCAGTCTCCAGAGTGACGGTGGACACATCCCCTCCGTACCCATCTCTGGTGAGCACCACCTTATGAGGCGCAAATGCATCCTTTGCCACAAGGATCACCGCAAGAATACATGTCACCAAAAACGCCAGCAGGATCTTCGCAATAATGTCTGTATACATCTCCGCACATTTATCCCTCGCCGCGGCATCCGTACATATGTATACCCTCTTTATCTTCGTGAGCATCTTGTCATTGTCCATATGCGGTTCTATCCAGCCGTATATTTTTCCCGCAGCCCTTTTCAGCATATCCATCATCCTTTCACATATGTATATCTGTGATCTTTCTGCCCCATATCACCGTCGCCGCCGTGATCACCAGACACGCACTCATGGCAGCTATCCCCAGAGCATTGCCATACAGCGCATCCATATATCCGGGATTACACACCCTCAGATACAGAATGATGACAAATGGCATGGCAGACATGATATTCTGCTCCAGCCGTTTTGACGTTATCATCGTGTCTATCTCTTCCTCCACTTCCAGACGCCTGTCAATATTTTCAACCATCTTCTTCATCATCCTAATGAGATTTCCCCCGGAGCCCTTTGCAACTGCGACCACATGAGCAAATTCCTTCACATCCTGAAGTCCTGACCTGTCCGCCATATCCCTCAAAAGACTTTCAACATCAGAGCTCATCTCAAGGCCGTTTATTATGAGCAGCATTTCCTGTCTGATATAAGATTTCCCCTGATACATTCCGTCCAACTCGTGACAAGCTGGAACAAACGCTTTTTCCAATGAATATCCCGCCGCCATATTTGCGGACAGGGACAGTAGCATTTCCTTAAATTCATTATTAAGTTTATTCTTTCTCTGCCGGCATTTACCATCGGCAATTTTCCTGAGAAATACCAGAATCCCCGGCGTGAACACCAGGCACGGTATAAGACTGTCAAAGAAGAGCACCGACACCATCACCGCTATGACTGAATACACAGCGATACCGGTTACGATTTCCCTGACACTTAGTTTATAAGAATCATAATCTATACCCTGTCTCAGCACACATCCCTCCTTGAATCACTGCTCTCATTAACGCTTATAAGTCCAGCCGCCACGAGCTTTGATGTGTTGTGAAGATCATTTATCTTTCTAAGCATTCCTTCCACTCGCCCCCTGTCCTTTCCCATATTGCTCTCATGAAATTCATACAATTTATTCATGACAAATTCACCTCCTTCCAGCCCTGTGACCTCGCTTATCTCTATACATCTTCGGGATCTGTCCCTCAGTCTTCCAAGCTGGACAACTATGTCCACCGCCGACGCTATCTGCTGCCTTATCGCCAGAACAGGCATATCCGCACCCATCAGAACCATGGTCTCAAGCCTCGTCAGCATGTCCCGGGCAGAGTTTGCATGTCCTGTTGACAGGCTTCCATCGTGTCCTGTGTTCATGGCAGTAAGCATATCTATCGCCGCCGCATCCCTGACCTCACCCACTATTATCCGTGAAGGTCTCATTCTGAGGCTCGTCTTGATAAGATCCCTTATGCTCACCGCATTTTCGCCCTCGACATTTGCACTTCTCGCCTCAAGGCTCACCAGATTGTCGATGCCCGCAAGCTGAAGCTCCGCCGAATCCTCTATCGTGACAATTCTCTCATCCGCCGGTATATACCCTGACAGGGCATTCAGAAATGTCGTCTTGCCCGCGCCGGTTCCTCCCGAGATGATTATGTTGTAGCCCGCCACGACCAGATTCTTCAGGAAATCGGCAACCTCCATGGTGACTGATCCGATCTCCACCAGCTTGTCCATGGTCATCTTGTCCTTCGGAAACTTTCTTATGGTCATCACGCTGCCGCTCAGGCTCACCGGCGGCAGCACCACATTCACTCTCGAACCATCCTTAAGCCTTGCATCCACTATCGGCGATGCCTCATTTACTATCCTGTTGCACTCCGCTACGATGCTCTGGATTATGGTCTTGAGCCGTTCCTCGCTCTCAAATGCCTTGTCATACCTGTACATCCTTCCTGCCCGCTCGACAAATATATTGCTGCAGCCATTTATCATTATCTCAGTCACCGCTTCATCGTCGAGAAGCTCTGACAATATATCAAGCCTCCTCAGACTGTTGAACAGTTCCTTCTTCAGCGCAAGCTTATCCCTCACGCTCAGCACATTCCCGGACTCAGATTCGAGAATACACCTGTCGATCATATCGCTGACCTGCTCATCTCCTATGTCACCCGACATATCTATACTCTGCATGACCTTGCTTCGTATCAACTGTCTGTCATCCTGTTTCATCTTCTGCTTCCTATTTCACTTTCTATAAATCTCAGCATCTCCGCACTTCCCGGAACCGCCAGCGGCACGTTCAACCTGTGCAGCCTCCGAGCAATCTTGCCGAGCTCCCTTCTCTCCAGAACCCTCTCGAACATCCCAAGCTTGTCCTGGGACAATTCATCCTTAAGCTCCGGAACCATTATCTCGTCAAATGCCCCAAGTATCGCCAGATCCTTGAGAACCGCCTGTCCCATATCAAACACAACCGTTGTATATCTGCCCCATCTGCGGAACTCGTCTATGAGCCACACCATATCCTCCGTGTCCAGCTCCAGTGCATCTATGTACGATCCCAGATATCCAAGCACGCTGTATTCCTCAAGCTCCACGATATTTTGCTCCATATATCCGGTCAGATCCGGTGACCTCTGTTTCACCAGATATATCACATTCGCCAGAACGTCCTCATGGTCGTGAAATGCACTGTACTCCTCCATGCCCACATACAGGCCGCCCCGCACCTCATCATTCATGCACAGGCTGACCGCAAGGTTTGTCTTACCACACCTCCCTATGGGTGATATAACTGCATACGACCTGAACAGCTTTCTTCTGCGGTCCGTATCGTCTATATTCATATATCTGAGGATCTCTGAAGAAATGTTCCGTACCCTGGAATATTTGAATATCCTGTTATGGCTGATCTCTTCTGATCCATCGACTCTATCCCTCGTCATAAATATCATCCGGCAGGCCACCGGCACTTTGCTCTCATCCAGAGGAATATTCTCATCCATCAGCAGAACATCCAGAGTCTTAGTCTCAAGATACCCATACAGTTCTCCCTCCGATGAAAATGCAAGCGCAAACAGCGGATTGTCCCTGTCCGAATTGATATGGTTCATAAGACTTATCATGTAAGCCCTGTCACCATCCAGTATTCCAATCTTGTACTGCTGAATTTTGTCACCTCCACTCTGTAGTGCACACGTAATACATGACTCCGCCCATTATGGCAGCAGAGAAATGTACCCTGGACTTCATCAGATTCCTATAAAATTGTTTTGTTGAAATTTCTTTACGATTCGTAACTGACATTAAAACTTCTTTTAAAAGAAAAAATAAAGATATAACTCCTCCGGCCAAAAAGGAGTAAACAATCACCCGGATCACATCGGTTCCTACAAATGTGCCAGCCGTCGCCAGCAGCTTGATATCACCTGCCCCCAAGGCTTTTTTATGAAATAATACAAACAAGATCACCACAGGAATAACACAGCCTGCCACACTGCTCAGAAGTCCATCACACGGTCCTCTGACAACTGCCGACATCAGGAATCCCTGTATCATGCCAACTGCGATAAGCCTGTTCGGAATCCTCCAGTCTCTGAAGTCCGATACCACCGCCATGCTCACAGTTGCGATCAATGGTATTACATAATATATGATCTCTGTCCTCCCTTCTCTCTGAGTTGTAAGCACACCTTACACCCTCTCTCAGCCTTTGTAAAGGGGGGATTTCATAAAGAAAATTTTATAAATTGCGGCAATATACAGGCTGTATATTGCCCAATTTCAATATACAAAAAGCCCGTCCTGTTACGAACGGGCTTCTGATTTTACAGCATGTATATATAATTTTTTTACTAAAATTGTCCATTTCCCATGTTCTGATTGTTATTTGGGTTCTGGTTATAGTTCTGGTTAGGACTCTGATTAGGATTCATATCAGTCTGCTTCCTTGCCGCCATGGCATTATCAATGTTCTGTATCTCGCTCCTGCTTATGGCTATACTGTCCTGAAGAACCTTTACATTGTTGAAATACTGGAGCAGCTCCTGAGGTGGATTCTTCTTGTTCTGCTCGTAGAAATACTTGCCGATCTCGACCATGTTCCTGTCGATCATCTGCACCTCATTTGATATCTTGTTGTTGAGCTTTGCCTTCTGCGCTGCGTCCTTCGTCTCATCCACCGCATTATTTGCAAACTTCTTGGTCTTGTTGAACACATCCTGGAAAAAATCTGACATATCATATACCTCCATGTAATATAGATCTTTCTTTATCTGCCTTAATATATCCATGTAAAACTAAAAAAACCGGGAATATGGGTGTTGATTCCATAATCCCCGATTTTTTATTTGACTTTGTTTCTCACTATGTCATGTATACTTATGACCTTTCACATCAGTCGTCTATGTACTTATTCAGTGTATCAACCACATCATTGAGATTATAAGGCTTTGCGATATAATCATCAAGCTGGTTCTCAAGAATCCTCTCCTTGTCACCGAACATGGCTCTCGCCGTAACCGCAATGATCGGAAGTCTCTTTCTCTTCTCCTTGCGCTCTATCTCCCTGATCTCCTGTGTAGCTGCTATACCGTCCATAACTGGCATCTGTACGTCAAACAGTGCCGCATCATATATCTTGGTCTTGAACAGTTCAACAGCCTTCTGGCCATTCTCAGCTATATCGTATGAGAATCCTGCCATACCGAGAAGCTTACCGATAACCTGCTGGTTGACCGGCTCATCCTCTGCCACAAGTATCCTTGCCTTGCTGTGTGCATTGATGGAGAATACTGCAGGCTCCTCCTTCTCTTTGAGGAACTCATCTGCTGCATCTGCCGCTTTGATAACCTTGAGTGGTATCTCGACGATGAATGTTGAACCTATATCTTCCTTACTCTGAACTGTTATGTTACCACCCATCAGCTCAACGATCTGCTTGGTGATGACAAGTCCCAGACCTGAACCACCGTACTTTCTTGTATCTGATGCATCTACCTGACTGAATCTTATGAACAGCTTGCTCATGTTAGCCTCTGAGATACCTATACCGGTATCTGCAACTGCCATTCTGATCTTAATCTTGTTGTCCCCATCATCCATGGATGCTATCTTGACTCTTACGCTTCCCTCGGATGTAAACTTGATAGCATTTGAAAGCAGGCAGTTGAGAACCTGCTGGATTCTCTGTCCATCACCGCGGACAAGCTTTGGAATATTGCTTCCAAATGAACAGTCGAGCTGCAGTCCCTTGTTGGTTGCGATCGGAACCTGTGCAGCAACTGTGTCCTCAATGGCAGTCCTGATGTCAAATGTCTCTTCCTTGATCTTGTACTTACCAGCCTCAAGCTTGCTTATATCAAGAATATCATTGATAAGTCTGAGCAGTGTGTCTGCACAGTTCTTAGCTGTGATAAGGTTATCTCTGTAATCAGCCTGAAGATCCTCAGCCATAAGTGTGAGTTGGAGCATACCGAGAATACCGTTTATAGGTGTTCTTATCTCGTGGCTCATGTTTGCAAGGAACTCGGCCTGTGTCTTGTATGCTGCATTCGCATCCACGATGGCCTTGCTGAGCTTCTCCTCAGTCTCCTTCTGCTTGGTCACATCTATGACTACCATGTTGATGTAATCAGCCTCAGACTTATACATAACCGTGTTGAACACCTTCTGAAGTGACTCCATGGTGATCTCAACATCCATCAGATCTCCCTCTTTGGTGCCGGAGTTGTTATAAGCTGTGAACCATGCATTGATATCCTGAAGTACCTCTATCTTGCTCTCCTTCAGTATCTTGTCCTTGTAGTCAGACACATCGAGCTTGAAATACTCCCCAAATATCTCATTGGCGTCTACTATCTCGTAGTTTGTTCCGTTGACAGGATCATTAACGATCCTCGCCTGTGCAAATCCTATAGGAAGGTTCATGAAAAGCTTCTTATACTTATCAGACTTTCCTGCTGATCCCATGTTGCCATCTCCGAATACCAGTAATACCAGAACAGCAACGACCGCTGCCAGGACGCCACATATAATAGCTCCCACACCTATACCGGCGACTCCCAGCACTCCCGCCAGCAAAGCCAGAACAGCCATGGCCAGTGCAAGCGGCTTAATCCCAATTTCCTTAATTTTGTCCATTAATGCACCTCTGTTTCTATAAATATTGCGTTTGCCACATAGACACTCCTATGCATATCCACATGGATACATTATATTATAAATAATTATTAAGGTCAACGCTCATATAGTTTTTTATGCTGAATAATGTACAAATTTTCTCTGTTATTTTGTACATATTGGACTACTTTTTATGGTCTCCCAGCCATTCTACCTCGTTATTATGCATATTTTATCTATCAACAGATCTGCATTACTCTATCGCTGCTTCATCATCTGTCCGATCCTCATCCTCTGGCTTCCCCTTTTTGCTGCCGCGCTTCTCCTTGATGGTCTTCGCATTCATAAGCAGTGCAAACACAAGCCATCCGGCAAATGTGAATATCAGGCCGCTCTTGAGTCCTCTAGGGAAATACTTGAACTCTATCACATGGTCTCCCTTCTCGAGATCCAGTGCGATAAATGCTCCCGCAACAGTCTGTATATCGGTCTTTCTGCCATCAACATAGGCAGTCCAGCCCGAATCATATGGTATGGATGTGAACATCAGGCCAGCCTCATCGACTGATATATGTCCCTTCACATATCCATCCTCAAATTTGTTGATATTTAACTGATTGTCAGCCCATCCCTCATACGCCTGGTCAAATGCAGCACCGTTGAGAGTGGCTATCGTAAGTCTTGCAGATGTATTGTCAGGTACACCCGCAGAGAAATAATACTCGACCTCCACGTTGGTTCCCTTTATCAGATGTCCCACATGGTATGTCTGGTACTGAAGTCTCTCGTAATTCTGCTCCTCACCGTTCACATATATCCTTATCTTGGTGATTCCATTGCAGTTCGCTATGATGTACAGATCATTCTGTTCCTCTGTTATGTCAAAGCTGAGTCCAAAGCTCACGATACCCGGTGTGATATCGGAAAGTCCAAAGTATTCACTGTACGGATTGTCATGTGTTATCGTGATGTCATTTGAAGAGCCAGTTACCTCCGGATATATCTGGCTGAACGTACCAGCCACCCCAGTCGACTTTTCCACGAAATTATTTATACTGTCAAACATATTCGATGCATCAGAAGTCCAGTCTTTCAGCTCGTTATTCACCATGAAGCCCAGCTTGAGCGCCCGGCTGTTCTGGTATACATCAACGCCATCCACTGTATCCACATAGTCCATATCGTAGGACATATGCTCATCCTGTCTCCTGAACAAATATCTTATGCCCAGAACCGAACTTGACACCGGATTTGCTCCGTCAAACAGGAACTCATTGGCACCTGTGTAGAAACCAAGTCCGTGCATGGCATTCACAAGGTCATTTGAAACCGTCGAACCAAACAGGCTGACTCCCTGCATATTGTAATAGGTAGATTCATCCACCACCTTGGTGTTGTTGAGCTCCGTTCTATATGGAAAATGGCCTGTCTTAACAGAATCTATAGCGGCCTGCACACTAGCAGCATCGCCATAGTAATCCGGTATGTTCACCGTTCCGTTGCTCTCGTATCCCTTTGCCGCGCTGAACACGATCTCAGTCAGACACAACACTGAAAGTATAGCTGCCACTGCGAATCTGCCTTTGCCGCGGACAAGTCCCAGCACCAGGATTCCCACCGAGTACACAACAAACAGCACCCATGTGAGAATAATTACCGTCCTGTCCATATCAATATTCTTGTCTGCATAAACCAGTAAACCGAACGCCACGATGATTCCCAGGGCTATTCCCGGTATCTGCTTCTTGTCTGTATTTGCAATGGCCTCGTATCCCATGCTCAGCAGAATGAAGATGAACAGGAATGAAAATCTGTTCGGGATTCCGTACTGATCATGGAAGCCGTGCCATATATAGTTGAGCAGCGTATTGTTGAAGCTCATCATGAGAAATACGATCAGTATCACATTCTTAAGCTTCTCGTACCATTTGATCTTTGTATTGAAAATATATATTCCTATCAGCAGTATGGCAAATGTACCGCAGTACAGGTTCACACCGCCGTCAAACTGCTGGCTCTTTATCGGCTCAGTCAAGACAAACATCTGCTTTATCATATCCCATATGCTTCCGTACCACTCCCATTTAGGGAAATGTCTGGTGGCAGACGCCGTGGTGTTAATCCCGATATAAGCCGGGATCAGCAGAAACGCAGACATAGCCGCAGCCATGACAGATGTTCCCGCAAATCTCAAAGTGTCCTCTGCGCCCTTGTATATGTTCTTGTGATTGGTGAGTATAAACTGGAGAACCAGGAACACACATATCATGAAACATATATAGTAGTTACACAGAAGTCCATAGAACAGACTGAGTGTGTACAGTCTGTAGTTGCTGCCGTCCTCCATCATCTGCTCGAAGCCCTGCATGATAAGCGGAAGTATCAGTATACAGTCCATCCACATGAGATTCCATGAATATCCTATGACATAGTTGCTGAGTGCATATGCCACAGCAAATGGAATGATGAGCAGGTTGTTCTTGTTCCTGCACTTGTATCCAAGATAGCTCGCCATGGTCATACCGGACAGAGCTATCTTGATACTTATGAGCAGGCACATCGCTATGTACAGATGCTCCCTGCTGAACAGCACGATTATAAAGTTCAGAGGGCAAGCCATATAGTAGGCGATTATGTCAAGCAGATTGCTTCCCATGCCTATGTCCCACGTATAGAACAGGCTTCCCTCGTTCACCAGTTTGTCATGATAATCAGAGAAGAATGGCAGATACTGGTGAAGACTGTCCACCATGGTAAGGCTGTGTCCGCCAAATGGTCCTATCTCCGCCACCACCCACAGCACGAACATAAATATCGCCGGGATGATAAAAGCGATTATCATGATATAGTTGTCAGCAAATATATCCTTTACAGGCTTTTTATCCTTCTTAAATACGAAGCATTTGCTGAATATATAGTTTATTACAAGTACAACTACCTGAATTATTATCTTTGATATAAACTCATTGTATCTGAAGGAGTCGCACAGCAGGTTGGTTCCAACGACCTCCACCACCATGGCAAACAGACGCATGCCCACAAATGATATGAACTCCCTTATGATCCGGCCTACGCTCTTCCTCTGCTCCGACCTGAACACGTAAAATCCATTTGCAAAGTAAGCAAATAATATGGCAAGCATTATCGCTATGATATTCGCCGCACTTCGCGACAGATCCGTCACAAGTCTCAACACAAAGAATGATACAAGATTCACAGCCGTGGTCATTCCTCCGGCTATAACATATCTGACCATCTCTTTCTCCATAAGCTTTTTTATTTTGTCTACATATTCATTCATATTTCCATACCGATTCCTTACATGATATTCAATAGTTATATCAAATATGATGTACTAATTATAGTTACATATTCTTAAATATTTGCTACTTGAAGTTCGCAAGAAGATATACAAGAGGTGAATTCCAGTAGATCGTTACCTCATTACATGAATAACTCTGTGCGTTGTCGACATAGCATCTCTCCTTTGGAATCTTTGCAAGAACAGCCTTCGCATATGGATCCTCAAGGTTTCCATCGGCACCGCCCACAAGCATTCCAGGCATTGCCTTGCCCAGTGCCTCTGAAGGTCTGTGGTGTGGATTCTCAGGAGTCTGTGAACCATATCCTGTCACATAACAGTAGCTGACTGCATTTCTTCCAAGTATATAGTTGAGCTGGTCTGCCGCATAGTCCACATATGAATCGTCGCCCAGAACCTTTGATGCCATGAGCAGAAGGATTCCGTTATCCGCAACGACCATGTTGCTTCCCCATACATAAGAGCCGCCTGTTGTTGAACCGAAGCCGCTGCCGGCATAGTTATCTACAAGCTTGTCAGCACCCTTCTTAAGTATCTCCTTCTCTGCTGCGCAGTCCTTTACATTTACACAGTAGTCATATATTCCATAATATCCGACATCCGCCCATCCAAGGCCGTACTTAACGCTTCCCTCGATGGCTGTCTTCACATAATCATTGTAGCTCTCATCACCTGTTGCGATATACAGCTCCGCTGCTGCCCACAGGTACTCATCGCTGTCATTGCTGTCAGGATACTCACCTGTAACTATGCTTCCAACGTTCTTAAAGCCTGCATCTCCCTGATGCTGCTCAAGATACTTCCATGCCTTCTGAGCTGCAGCAAGACATGAATCTGCAAATGCTGCATCGTACTTTCTGTATACAACTGAAGCCTTTGCCATAACAGCCGCAAAATCGCCTGTTGCTGTGTTGGATATAGGTGAGAGTATCATCTGTGCAGTCTCCTCAACAGCAGCCACCATCTCAGGGAACACCTCTCCGGTAACCTTGTGATAAACTCCGCCGCTGGTCTCATCCTGCATCTTGAGCATCCAGTCAAGCTCGTATCTGACCTCATCCAGAACGTCAGGAACACCGTTGCCGCTCTCAGGTATTCCGATAGCGTCGTCCTTTGCCGCATACTCTGAATCCTCATATATAAGGAGCAGATCCTGTACCGCCTTTGCGCCCGGAACAACATATCTTCCGTAGTCTCCGGCATCATGCCATCCGCCGGTCACATCCTTTGCAACATCTGAGCCGTACACTATGGCAGTTCCCGTGTGACATGCAGCGTGTGCAAAATCACCGGCTATGGCTGAATCAAGCTCTGTTCCACATCTCTGGTCATAGAACATGAGCACTGACGCCTTGTATATATCGTCATACACGCCATCCCCAACAGGGAACTCGTATGATTCTGCTCCGGTGTCGAGAACTATCTTGTATGTACCCTGATCCTTGACATCAGAGAAATCTATAACCGCACATTTGTCGCCCACAGCAGGATCGTAATCCCAGCCAGATACGTCACCCTTGCTGACTACCTTGTCATCAGCGACGCTCTTTACCTCGTAGCTCTTGGCGTCTCTGTCAGTCACTGTGGCAAGCTTCTTCGCATCCTTGCCGTAACCCATCTGGTTGATGCCAACCAGCTTTGGATCAGGAATACCCTCAACGCTCTGTGCGCTTGAGGCGTCAACTACAGTGAGCTTGATATTGTCAAAGTATACCTTGTGAGGCACGCTGTCATCACCAACGCCCTCGAAATGTCCCAGATTCATACACATTCTAGGTGCCGGATCCGATGCCTCGCTCATGGTGAACTGGTTAGATATGTGCTGTGTCTCAGTGCCTATCGTTATGTCATCCATCACATAAGCGTGGTAATCACCGCCATTTATCTGAAGTCTGTACTGAATTTCTCTCTCAATGGTGCTGTGCACGTCAAATGACAGCTCATACACACAGTCCTGGTTGAGCTCAAATCCGTCATAGTATATCTGGTTCGCATAATCTAGGCTTCCTGTTCCGGTTATATCCAGACACAGTTCTCCGTTCTCTGCTCCGAGTACGGCCTGTCCGCCATTTGAATATGTATGGCACTCGTCCGTGTCATTGTCATCAAAGTTCAGGTCTATCAGGACATCCCCTGCCTTGACCTCTGTCTTCTCCTGTTCAGCCTCCTCCGAAGCAGCCTCCTCTGTCTTCTCCTCCGAGGTCGCAGCCTCGCTGGTCTCCGCCTGGCTTGTCGCCTCTGTCACATCGTCCTTGCCCTGACCTCCGCAGCCAGCCAGCATGGACATACCCATAGCCGCAGCCATCGCAATGGCCAGTACCTTCTTCATCTTTGCCATGTTAACCCTCCATAAACCTTATAATCTTCTGAAACGCCATATGTCCCCCAAAGATATCCAGTGCACTCCCTATGGTCACGTCTATCCTGTTCCTTCCGAGACTTCTGAGCTGTTCCAGATCGTCAAATGATGCCACACCTCCGGCATATGTCATCGGCAGCTTTCCCCATCTTCCAAGCATGTCCGCAACATGGGTCTCTATGCCTGACGCCTTGCCCTCCACATCCACCGCATGAACGAGATACTCGTCGCAGTATTCTGAGAGCCGGTCAAGCGTTGCCTCCTCCACCTTTACATTTGTAAATTTCTGCCATCTGTCAGTGACAATATAATACTCTCCGTCCCTCTTCCGGCAGGACAGATCCAACACTAGATGCTCTCTGCCCACAGCCTTCTCAAGTGCCTTCAGGTTGTCGTAGTTGATCTCTCCATCCCTGAACACAAATGATGTGGCTATGACATGTGACGCACCCATATCTATGAACCGCTGTGCATTGTCAGCATTTATTCCCCCGCCTATCTGCAGTCCTCCCGGATATGCAGCCAGAGCGAGCTGTGCCTGTCTTACATCGGCGTCATAGTATTCGCTGGACGCAGGATTGAGAAGTATGATATGACCACCCTTAAGTCCATAGCTTTTGTACAGTTCAGCAAAGAAGTCTCCGTCCTTCTGTGATACAAAGTTTTCATCTGCTCTGTCACCCTCATCACAGAGACTGCCTCCAACTATCTGCTTTACCTGTCCATTGTGTATGTCTATGCATGGTCTGAATCTCATATCGTCTGTCTCCTGTCGCGTTTGTCACCTTTTGGTGTAAATTTTGCTCATATAACTGCTATTTTATCATACAAAATACAAATATGACACAATAAATGGATTAACCAGGCAAAACTTTATTTGATTACATGGGCCAAAGGCTTTACAATAGATACAATTATGTGCTTTATGGAAAGGATGGGGAACAACTTATGAATTACTCACTAAAAGCCGAACTGGACAACTGCTATTCCTATGCCGATTCGCTGGACAACGACGGCTACGGTGCGCGCCAGAAGACAGGACTCAAGACAAGAGAGATGCTTCAGTTTGACCTGCTTCAGTTTCTTGCATATCTGTCCAGCTCCGACCAGGCAGAACTTACCCTGGAGATAAAATTTGTCCGCGAATACCTGAACCAGCACTTTACAACAGACAAATTCCGCACATTCAAATATGAGAGAACAACCGGGGATTTTGCCGTGACACCACCTAGATCCCTTACATATTTTGTACAGGGCGATCTGGCCCGGGCAAAGGTAAATCCCAGATCAGTATACCGTTCCAGAGATTACGTCAGAATGTTCAAGCTCATGGGTCAGGAATTCATCGCCTGCAACAACATGACTGACGACAACGAGATAGCAAGGCTCACAGGCTACTGCCTCATGCTCGACAAATATCTCAAGTCCATGAACCTGTACGCCATAGATCCAAGCCCACTGCTCGACAAGTACAACGCACTCCCAAAGAGTGCTTCCCCAGTCTCACAGACTCCGGCTAAGTCGACAGCTTCCGAAAGGGCTGAACCCGTCAAGGATGTGGACACTCTTCTCGAGGAACTGAATTCCATGACCGGACTCGAGAGCGTGAAGAAGGACATCACCAACCTCGTAAACCTTCTGAAGATCAAGAAGCTCCGCGAGGAAAACGGCATGAAACAACCGTCCGTATCTCTCCACCTTGTATTCTCCGGCAATCCGGGAACAGGAAAGACCACGGTGGCAAGACTTCTTGCAAATATCTATAAGGGTCTGGGCATACTGTCAAGAGGACAGCTTGTCGAGGTCGACAGAGGCGGACTTGTTGTGGGATATATTGGTCAGACAGCCGTCAAGACAACCGAGGTCATAGAATCAGCCCTCGGCGGGATCTTATTTATAGATGAGGCTTATACTCTCACCGCAGGCAAAGGTGAGAATGATTTCGGCCAGGAGGCAGTGGACACGCTGCTCAAAGCTATGGAGGATCACAGAGATGATCTCATAGTCATAGTTGCCGGCTACCCGGATCTCATGGAACGGTTCCTGAGCTCCAACCCGGGACTTCGTTCCAGATTCAACAAATTCATCACATTTGAGGATTACACCGGGGACGAGCTTATGTCCATCTTCGAGAGCATGTGTTCCAAGCAGGAATACAAGCTGGACGATGATGCCCGCGCATACGCCTCAGAATACTGGCACGACAAAGCCGCACATCACGACGATACATTTGCCAACGCCCGTGAAGTCCGTAACTTTATGGAATCCGCCATATCCAGGCAGGCCACCAGAATAGTTTCCATGGACAACATTGACGTAGCCACACTTGAGACCCTTACAAAGGAAGATCTGATGGCTTAGGCTTGTAATATTTTTTGGATAAAGAAAGAGAGGTATTTTATTTTGAACAGATCATTATCGACAGATAATCCTATCATGAATTTTCTAACCATAGTGTGCGATATAGTAATATTGCATTTTCTGTGGCTGCTGACTTCCTTGCCAATCCTCACGATAGGTGCATCGACCACAGCACTCTACTACACCACCATGAAATGCATCAGAAACGGTCAGGGCGGCGTGGTCAAGCTGTTCTTCAAGAGCTTCAGGGAGAATTTCAAACAGGCTACAGGGATAGGAGTTCTGGCTCTGCTTGCCGGTGTCCTGTGTGCATTTGACATGTGGTTCGCCGTGAGCAGGAACATCAAGAGTATGCTGGTCATATTCACCATCATGTCACTTATCTACCTGTTCACTGTCCTGTATGTATTCCCACTTCAGGCGCAGTTTGAGAACACAGTCAAAGCGACCATCAAGAACGCATTCCTCATGTCCATCAAGAATCTTCCATGGACACTTCTCATGGTTGCGATAACGGCAGCGATCGCAGCGGGATGCTATTTCAGCTCCACCGTGCTCGGTCTTATGCTCATATGTGTCGCAGGACTTCACGCTTATCTGTGCTCACTGGTATTTGTACACATCTTCAACGAGTACATGCCGGAGGAGGAAGAGAAGAGCGACGAGGACTTCCATATAGTTGACGATACAGACGAGGACTAACACCCCTTGCCAACACATACAGATGAATAATATACATGGCGTGCGCCGGCTTTCTTCAGAAGGCCGGCGCACACGTCTATGGTGACACCGGTTGTATATATGTCATCCACAAGCAGGATATTTCTGTACTCCGGGTACACTCTGCCTATGTCCATGGATGTCTTTATGTTGTTTGCCCTCTCCAGGTTGTCCAATTTCTTCTGCGGTGTGGTGTACTTTCTTCTCACCAGCATATCCCCACAGAATGGAAGCCCCAGTTCATCAGCGACAACCTTCGCCAGTACAGCCGCCTGATTGTAGCCGCGCTGTCTCTGCTTTCTCCTGTGCAAAGGTACACAGGTGACCGCATCTATTCCATACCTTCTGACATACGGGCGCACCTTCTCCGCCATCTGAGCTCCGTAAAAATCACAATATTCTTTTTTGTTATGGTATTTTATCGCCAGAACACTGGCTTTGACGGGTTCCACGTAATTAAATACAGGGAAACCTTTTTCGAAATTTCTTGAATGTTTTTCACAGTCCAGACAGAGCTCCCGCTCTTCACTGTCGACCTCCTTGCCGCACACCATACATGACGGAGCCTTCACATAGGGAAGGCTATTATGCCCTCTGCATATCAGCCCTTCTCCCATCGGAAGCACCTCGTCACATATCGCACACCGGCGGGGATACAGGAGATCCGTGAGCAGTCGTCCGAACCCGAACTTATCTGCGCATCGTTTCATCTTCTCTCCATCTCCCTGAGTCTCAGTGCAAATGAGGTGTATCTCTTCTGTTCATCCTCATTGTCTATCATCGTATTTACCAGTCCTATATTGCCCACTATGACCACGCTTCTTCTGGCTCTCGTCACCGCCGTGTACAGCAGGTTTCTGTTCAAAAGCTTAGGTGGGCATCTGAGAAGCGGGATCACAACCACGGGATACTCACTTCCCTGCGACTTATGTATGGTTATCGCAAATGCATGCTCAAGCTCCTCAAGCTGGTTGTATGGATACTCAGTCTGTCTTCCATCGTCAAATTCCACCACGATCCTCTGCTCGTAATCGTCAACAGCCTTTACAAATCCAATATCACCGTTGAACACTCCGACTCCTTCCTCCTTGGCAAATCTGCCCGACGGATCCAGTATCTTCCACTCCTGCTTGTAATTGTTCTTGACCTGCATGACCTTATCGCCCTGTCTGAACACCACATCGCCCCGGTCATGCTCGGGTTTTCCGTGTCCCTCCGGATTGAGGACATCCTGAAGCTGCTTGTTGAGGTTCTCAACACCCATATCATACTTACGCATAGGTGTCAGCACCTGTATATCCGATTTATCCACACCAAAATATGATGGAAGCTGCTTTGTCAGAAGCACCTTGAGCTCTGCCACGATCTCATTGTAGCCATTCCTTGGAACAAAGAAGAAATCCCTGCTCTTGTTCTTGATCTCCACATGCTCTCCATCCTTTATCCTGTGGGCATTGCCTATGATATCGCTGTCCTCGCCCTGTCTGTATATCCTGTCCAGCACCGACACGCTGAACACACCGGACGCTATGATATCCTTGAGCACATTTCCCGGGCCAACTGACGGAAGCTGATCCGAATCACCCACAAGCACAAGTCTTGTGCCCGGAGCCACAGCCTTGAGCAGACTGTAGAAAATGCTGCTGTCAACCATGGACATCTCATCTATTATGATAACATCGGCCTCAAGTGGATTGCTCTCATTCCGCATAAATGTATACGCAGAAGTCTCTTCTCCTTCCACTCCGCCCGTAAGCTCGAGCATTCTGTGTATGGTCTGTGCTCCGTATCCTGTGGCCTCTGTTATCCTCTTGGCTGCACGTCCTGTAGGCGCAGCGAGAACTATCTTCATCCTGAAGCTCTCGTATATCTTGATAAGTACATTTATGATCGTTGTCTTTCCGGTTCCGGGGCCTCCGGTTATGACCGCAACGCCGTGATCCACGGCATTTCTTATGGCAAGTCTCTGGGCATCAGCCAGCTTCATATTCTCTGACTTTTCTACCGTCTCAACAACCTTGTCTATCTTGAGCTTTGCCTTTGAGAAATCTATGTTGAGCTCACACAGAAGTCTTGCCGAATTGAGCTCCATATAATAATTAGGTGCTGCATACACGGCATTTGTCACGTTTGACTCTGACTCCGTATCCAGCAAATCCATGTCTATGTCAGCCACCGGATCATCAAGGCTCACATCTGGGAGCTCCCCTGAATCTGGATCGTCCTTCAACTCCTTTATGATTATCTTGCCGGCAACGCTGAGCTCAAGTATCTGATTGCATATAGACATCTCAAGCTCCGGATCATATGGCATGTACTCATTCATCAGCAATGAATATGTCTTGTCTACCAGCATCTTCTGGGGAATATACATATGGCCAAGTCCATTTGCACCGGATAGGGCATACATAATAGCGGCTCTTACCCTGAAATCCGAATCTCTTCCGATACCAAGTCTGTCCGCAATCTCGTCCGCTGTCCTGAATCCAACGCCCGTTATATCCTCTGCTATCTTATAGGGATTTGTCCTCACTATGTCGTACACTTCGTCACCGTATTCATTGTAGATCTTTACAGCGAGGTTCACCGGGATATTGAGACCGGTCAGGAACATGAGCGCATCCTGCATCTCTTTCTTCTCGTTGTATGACACGGCAATGTCTCTGGCCTTCCTCTCTGATATTCCACGTATCTCCGCAAGGCGCTCCGGCTCTTCCTCGATTATCCTGAGTGAGTCCATGCGAAACTTCTTCACTATACGTTTTGCCAGAGCCTCTCCGACACCCTTTATGATGCCCGAACCGAGGTACTTCTCAATACTGAGCACATCATCCGGCATCTTGATCTCACATGAGGTGAATTTGAACTGCAAATCATAAGTTGGATGCTCTACATAATCCCCCTCCGCCGATACATAGATCCCCTCTGCAACGCCGTGAAGATTCCCCACAAAAATATCTTCGCCGTCCTCGCCCTCAACGGCGAAGACGGCGTACCCATTGTCTTCATTCTTATATATAACTTTCTCTACGTAACCTTCTCTTACCAAGTTTTCTCTCCTCTGAAGACTGAGTCCTCAGCTCCTGTCTTAATTGTTCTTCTCGCTGAGAAGCTCGATGTACTTTCCTGTACCAATGGCCACCGCTCTGAGTGGATCCTCCGCTGTCATGGTGGTTATTCCTGTCTTCTCCTCAAGCAGCTCCTCAAGTCCGTGGAGCAGCGCACCACCACCGGTCAGAACTATCCCACGATCTGCAATATCAGCAGCAAGCTCAGGAGGAGTTCTCTCCAGAACTGAATGAACAGCTTCACATATCTGGGACGCAGGCTCACGAAGTGCCTCCTCCGTCTCATCCGATGTGACCGTAACAGTCTTCGGAAGACCGGTTACAAGGTTTCTACCTCGTATATCCAACGTTATATTCTCAGGTCTTCTGTAACATGTACCTATCTTGATCTTGATCTCCTCGGCGGTTCTCTCTCCTATGAGAAGGTTATGCTTCTTTCTCATGAATCTGACAACTGCCTCATCAAAATCATCTCCGGCCACCTTAATGGATGCACTGACAACAGGACCTCCGAGAGAGATGACTGCTATATCGGCAGTTCCACCACCTATATCAACTATCATGTTACCACATGGTCTGTATATATCTATTCCTGCGCCAATGGCTGCTGCCACAGGCTC